>OATI01000008.1_pt1 | contig 286415 bp, 251 predicted proteins | sample 1494981 | NCBI WGS metagenome assembly OATI01 (sample SAMEA2579952, study PRJEB22360) | human gut metagenome
AAATCTTTCTCATCCATATCTCTCTATTTTAAATTCCAACTGAAAACAAACACGCGAAATTAGACATCCTGACAAATTATATCTTTTGCGGCAAGTTGTTTTATTGACGAATAGCCACTATATTTGTACGTTGTTTTAAACAGAGTACAGACTAAATTAAAAAGTAAAGCATATGCACAATTGGTTTGAATGTAAGGTCTCTTACGAGAAAATGCTGGAAAATGGCATGCAGAAAAAAGTAACCGAGCCTTACTTGGTAGACGCCCTGTCTTTTACGGAAGCGGAAGCTCGCATCATCGAGGAGATCCGCCCCTTCATCACGGGTGAATTCACGGTAACAGACATCAAACGAGCTCGTTTATCCGAATTATTCTTCAACGAGAATGGTGATCGGTTCTATAAGATCAAGGTTTATTTTATCACGTTGGACGAGAAGAGTGGAGCGGAAAAGAAAACCGCCGCACAAATGCTTGCCCAAGCCACTACGCTGAAAGAGGCCATAGCCGTATTGGAAGATGGAATGAAGGGTACATTGGCGGATTATACCATCGCCTCGGTAACGGAAACCCAGTTGATGGATGTATTCCCATTCGACGCGAACAGTATTCCCGGCGAGAAGAAAAGTGGCGAGGAACTGATAGCGGAGCAAAAACAACAAGCTGAACAAAGAGGATAAAAAACATGAGTATCGCTCAAAACATAGTACAACTGAAAACGTCGCTCCCGCAAGGGGTGACGTTGGTTGCCGTCTCTAAGTTTCACCCGGTGGAGGCTCTATGGGAGGCTTACAACGCCGGACAGCGGGTGTTTGGCGAAAGCAGGGCACAGGAACTGAGCGCCAAGCAAAAAGTACTACCTGAGGATATCGAATGGCATTTTATCGGCCCGTTACAAAGCAATAAGGTAAAAGATATCGCTCCTTTTATTCATTTGATCCATAGCATAGACTCCTTGAAGCTTTTGGCTGAGGTGAATAAACAAGCGAAAAAACACGACCGCACGATCCGGGTATTATTGGAGATCCATGTGGCGCAAGAGGAATCCAAGCACGGACTCAGTCCTGAGGAATGCAAAGAGTTGTTGCGTGACGAGTCCTTGGCCGAATTCCAGCACATTCGTATTTGCGGATTGATGGGCATGGCTACCAATACCGATGATACGGGGTTGATACGGGAAGAATTCCGCAAGATCCATGATTTATTTATCGAACTGAAAGAGACGCTCTGTAAAGATAATGTCGATTTCAAGGAGATATCCATGGGGATGAGCCATGATTACCCGATCGCTATCCAAGAAGGAAGCACCTTGATACGGGTGGGTACCAGTATCTTTGGCGAACGGAAATATTAAAGTAATTATTAAATCTAAATATAGGCAACATGATTGACATTAAAACCCAATACGCAGGGTTGACACTTCGCAATCCGATTATCGTAGGGAGCTCCGGACTCACCAATAAGGCGGAACGTAACAGGGATTTTGAGAAAGCAGGTGCTGGAGCTATCGTATTGAAATCTCTTTTCGAAGAGCAGATCGAGATGCAGAGCGAGGCTTTGATGCAAGACTCCGATTACCCCGAAGCGGCGGATTATATCCGTGGTTATGTAAAAGCGAATCAAGTAAATGATTATCTGGAACTGATCAAGAAGAGCAAGGAATTATGTACGATCCCCATTATCGCCAGCATCAATTGCTATAAGGCGGACGCTTGGATCGACTTTGCCCGCCAAATTGAGTTAGCGGGAGCGGACGCTTTGGAATTGAACGTGTTCTTCATGGAAACCGAACTGACCGAAGATTTCGAGAGTATCCGGGATACGTATGTCAGTATCATCCGCAAGGTAAAAGAGACCGTATCGATTCCGGTTATCATGAAGATCGGAAAGAATTACAGCAATATTCCTTCGCTGGTTAATTTGTTGAAAGTAAACGGTGCTGATGGTGTCGTGCTATTCAATCGTTTCTACCAGCCGGATATCGACATTAATAATATGCAGATCGTTTCGGGTAATGTATTTAGCAATCATTCCGATTTGAGTGACACGATTCGCTGGACGGCTATCGTATCCGGAAAGATCCCGGGAATCAGTATCGCTTCCTCTACCGGTGTGCATGATTGGGAAGATGTCGTTAAATGTCTATTGGCCGGCGCTTCCGCCGTACAGATGTGTAGCGCTGTCTATACACATGGAGCGGAAATCATCTCCCAAGTATTGACTTGCGTGGAAGAGTGGATGCATCAGGCACATTACCAATCCCTTTCCCAATTCCAAGGCAAATTGAATTACGCCAATATCCCGAACCCGGCGATGTATGAGCGTTCACAATTCATGAAATATTTCTCCAACAGAGATTAAAAGAAATACCTAGTAGTAGAGACGGGGCGTGCCCCATCTCATCCCAGCTAAATGGTAACTTAAAGATACTATTCAGACGGTGATGAGACGGGGCACGCCCTGTCTCTACTATAGGGTAATATACAATAGTCTTAATTATTTTCCACTAGAAAGTATTTTTATTAGAAAATAGTTATATCTTTGCATCATCAAACAAGTTATAAAGAAATATGGAACCAATTTGCGCCATAAAGGATATCTATAAGATACTGTACCAGTTCGAGAAAAATTTCTCGGAAGTACATGCTATCACCATCAACGAGGCCATGTTGCTTTGTTGCTTAAAGGATAATGAGGCAAAGTCGGCAGGAATGATTTGCGATTATATCGGTCTTTCAAACTCCCGGGTCTCAAAGGTGATCACCTCTGTCGAGAACAAGGGGTTTATCCGCAGGAACATCAATAAAGAGGATAAGCGGCAAATGTTTTTCTCGCTCACCCCAAAAGGGAAAGAGAAAATACAACAGATGATGCAGGCCGAGCTAAATATGGATAGCCTGTTCAATCAACTCAAAGAATACATACAAAAGGGATGAATCCCTTTTTTTAACTAATTATTGTCTACTAACAAATATGTATAATATAAATTAAATATAAACGGATATGAAGTACTTGATTATTGGAGGTGTAGCCGGTGGAGCTACCGTAGCAGCCCGGCTGCGTAGAATGGACGAGAAAGCGGAAATCATCCTTTTCGAACGTGGAAAATATGTTTCTTACGCAAACTGTGGATTACCTTATTATATAGGAGACACGATCAACGACCGGAATAAATTATTCGTACAAACCGTGAAAGGCTTCACGGATCGATTCCGCATCGATATCCGTACGGAGCAGGAAGTGACCCAAATCCTTCCCGAATCCAAGCAAGTGGAGGTAAAGAAACTCGGCACAGGAGAAACCTACACGGAGACTTACGATAAACTAGTGCTCTCTCCCGGTGCGGAGCCTTTGCGTCCACGCATCGAAGGAATCGAGAGTAAAAAGATATTCACGTTACGTAACGTGCCGGATACGGACACGATCAAGAATTACGTGAACACGGAAAAGCCCCGTACCGCCGTTGTTGTAGGGGGTGGTTTCATCGGCTTGGAGATGGCGGAGAATTTGCATGAGCTGGGTGTCCATGTCACCGTCGTGGAAATGGCTAACCAAGTGATGGCACCCCTCGACTATTCCATGGCCGCTATCGTACATCAGCAATTGATCGGCAAGCAGGTAGGCTTGATGCTGGAAGATGGCGTATCTCGTTTCGAGGAGACTTCCAGAGGCGTGACCGTTCATTTGAAAAGTGGGAAGCAGATCCCGGCGGATATGGTTTTATTGAGTATCGGTGTCCGTCCGGAAACCCGATTGGCCAAGGAAGCGGGACTTACGATCGGAGCACTCGGCGGTATCGCTGTCAATGAATATATGCAGACCTCGAACCCGGATATTTATGCGTTGGGAGATGCCGTGGAAGTACGCCACCTCGTGACAGGCAAACCAGCCTTGATCCCATTGGCGGGTCCAGCGAATAAGCAAGGACGTATCGTAGCCGATAATATCGTATCCGGCAATAAGGAAACTTATGACGGGACGATGGGAACCTCTATCGCCAAGGTATTCGACTTGACGGTCGCCACGGCGGGAGCTAACGCTAAGCTGTTGAAACGGGAAGGAATCGCTTATCAATCCTCCTATACGCATGGAGCCTCGCATGCGGGATATTACCCGGGAGCCGTGCCTTTATCGATCAAGATATTGTTCGCGCCGGAAGACGGACGACTGTTAGGGGCGCAAGTCGTAGGTTTCGGAGGCGTAGACAAACGGATCGAGATGTTAGCGCAAGTTATCCAGCGGAAAGGTACGGTCTATGACCTGACGGAGTTGGAACATGCGTATGCTCCTCCTTATTCAGCCGCTAAAGATCCCGTAAATATGGCCGGGTTCGTAGCGGAGAACCTACTTACGGGAAAAGCGAAAGCGATCCAGTGGAGAGAGATCCAGAACTTATCGCCAGATACCGTACGTATCGATGTCCGTACCCGTGACGAGTACAGCTTAGGGACAATCCCCGGCTTCATCAATATACCGGTTGATGAGTTAAGAGAACATTTGGCGGAACTGCCTAAGGATAAACTAATCGTAGTGACTTGCGCCGTTGGATTAAGGGGCTATTTGGCTTATCGCATCCTGACTCAAAATGGCTTCACGAATGTCCGAAACCTATCCGGTGGTTACAAGACTTGGAGTGTAGCGACAGCAAAGATCAAGAATGAGCCGGCCTGCGCACCTTGTTCGTCCGAAGCTGTTTCTGATAAGGCATCTGGTAAAAGTAGCTCTTGCAAATCGACTCCGGCAGCTACGGCGATTAAGGTAGACGCTTGCGGATTAATGTGTCCGGGACCGATCATGCAGTTGAAAAAGAACTATGAGAACTTGCGGGAAGATGAGTCATTGGAAATCACCGCAACAGATCAGGCTTTCGGAAAAGATGTCTCTTCATGGTGCAAGATAACCGGGGCAGAGTTAGTCTCTCTGGAAAATAAGGGAGGCACGATCGCCGCCACGGTACGAAAAAAAAAAGCTGAATGCAAAATAGCGACAGGTGGTAATAGTGCCGACAACAAGACATTGATCGTTTTCAGCGATGACCTCGATAAGGCGTTGGCCTCATTCGTCATAGCGAACGGGGCTGCCTCCACCGGAAAGAAGGTGACTATGTTCTTTACTTTCTGGGGGCTTAACGTGATTAAGAAACGGGAAAAACCTGCCGTATCTAAAGATATCTTCGGCAAGATGTTTGGCTGGATGCTTCCGGCAAATAGCGAAAAGCTGAAACTATCTAAAATGAATATGGGTGGAGCCGGCAGTTGGATGATGCGCCTTATCATGAGGAAGAAACGGATCGACAGCTTGGAAAGCCTTATGGCACAAGCCGTAGAGAATGGTATCGAGATGATCGCCTGCACGATGAGCATGGACGTAATGGGCGTCAAAAAAGAAGAACTGATGGATAACGTTGTCCTAGGAGGCGTAGCCACCTATCTGGAACGTGCGGAAGACGCAAACGTAAACTTATTCATCTAATTCATTCAAAAAAAATATCCCAGCATATCCACAATAAGGACAATGCTGGGATATTTTATATAAATGATCTGATGCTTATTTAATCATATCAAACCCAGTGTAAGGGATCAACGCTTTCGGGATGCGGATGCCCTCGGGGGTTTGGTTGTTTTCCAATAAGGCGGCTACGATGCGAGGTAAAGCCAAGGCACTACCATTCAAGGTATGGCAAAGTTGCGTTTTCTTATTCTCGTCACGATAGCGGCATTTCAAGCGGTTGGCTTGATACGTATCGAAGTTGGACACGGAGCTAACTTCCAACCAGCGTTGTTGTGCCTCGGAATACACCTCGAAGTCAAAGCAAAGGGCAGCCGTGAAACTCATATCACCCCCACAAAGACGAAGGATGCGATACGGCAACTCCAACTTCTGAAGTAATCCCTCCACATGATTCAACATCTCTTGGTGAGATTGCTTAGAGTGCTCCGGTTTATCGATCCGAACCAACTCCACCTTAGAAAATTCGTGCAAACGATTCAAACCGCGTACATCCTTGCCATAAGAACCTGCCTCACGACGGAAGCATTGTGTATAAGCGCAATTCTTGATCGGTAACTGCTTCTCATCCAGAATGACATCCCGGTAAATATTTGTCACGGGCACCTCCGCTGTCGGGATCAAATAGAGGTCGTCTACCTCGCAATGATACATCTGTCCCTCCTTATCCGGAAGCTGCCCCGTACCATAACCGGAAGCCGAGTTCACCACCGTAGGCGGCATGATCTCCAAGTAACCGGCGTCACGAGCCTCATCCAAGAAGAAGTTGATCAACGCACGTTGCAAACGAGCGCCCTGTCCTTTATAGACCGGGAAACCTGCTCCCGTGATCTTAACACCCAGATCGAAATCAATCAAATCATATTTCTTCGCCAATTCCCAGTGCGGAAGAGCGTTCTTCGGAAGTTCCGTTTCCATACCTCCCATTTTCTCTACCACATTGTCCTCGGCGGAGATACCCTCGGGCACCTCATCGTAAGGTACGTTCGGGATCGTATAAAGTAAGTTCTGCAGCTCCTCGGCAGCCTGATCCATCTCAGCCTGCAAAGCCTTGCTCACCTCCTTGATCTCGGAAACATGTTTCTTAGCGGCCTCCGCCTCTTCCTTCTTGCCCTCTTTCATTAATTGTCCGATCGACTTCGAGGTTGCGTTTACCTCCGCTAGGTTCTTATCTAATTGATTTTGTGCGATACGTCTTTTATCATTCAATTCCAACACTTTATCGATGCTTTCTTTCGCACCCTTAAAATGTTTCTTTTCCAGTCCACGGATTACGGCATCCGTGTTTTCAGCGATTAATTTGATTGTCAACATATTCTATTTATGTTTAATAGTTTTTCTAAGACGCGAATTTAGTAATTTTATTTTACCCTACCACCCGTTAACCAAGTTCTTGTATAATAAGGTTCGCTAAGGCTACTTACCATCACGCCGCTAGAAGTACTGGTATGGATGAAGCGCCCATTTTTCAAGTAAATCCCCACGTGATTCGGAACGCCACGTTTCCCGCCACGACCCGTCTTGAAAAATACCAGATCTCCTTCCTGCAATTTGGCACGACTCACTTTCTTGCAATTATACTTCAGCATATCCGCCGAGGAACGAGCCAGCTGCTTTCCGTATACCTCCCGATAAACGATCGATACGAAACCGGAGCAATCCACGCCCCGTTTCGTGCTCCCTCCCAATTTATGACGTACACCCAACCAACGGGCCCCCTCGTTGTACAAGAATATATTATCTTCCGGTGTGATACGTACCCCATATAAGCGAGCCAACTCCTTCGGTCCCTTGAAATCGGCGGGCAAAGCTACTTTTTGTTGTTTTTTGCTACCGCACGAGGTCAGACATATAAGCAGGATAAAGATCCGGATAAACCCTAAAGGAATGCTATTCTTCATATCGTTTTCTCTTAATTAAGGCACGAATATACACATAAAGTTTAGAATGCCCATTATAAGGTTCCTACAATGGGCATTGTAAGGTCGTTAGAATGCCCATCGTAAGGAGCTTTGAATGGGCATCCAAGTTCAAGAAGGTTGAGCAGCTTTCAGATAAGCGTTGAACGCCTCTTTGTAGGCATCCGTCACGTGGATGATCTCCTTCCCGATATAAACGCAATTATTCCGGTCGACGGAGCGGATCTTATCCAACGCCACGATATAAGAACGATGGACCCGCATAAAGCGACCGGAAGGCAGCATCTCTTCCATGGCCTTCATCGTCACGTGGGTGATAAGCGGACGGGCCTCCCCTTCCAGATAGATCATCACGTAATCCTTCAAGCCCGTCACGTATAATATCCGGGAGATTTCCACCTGCCGCAACTGGCTATCCACCCGCACGAAAAGGCTGCCTCTCTCCTCCTTCACGCTACTCATCTCAAACCATTGGCGGGCCTTCTCCGCAGCTCCGAGAAACTTATGGTATCGGATGGGCTTCAGCAGGAAATCGAGGGCATTCACCTCATAGCTATCAAAGGCATACTCCTTAAAGGCGGTCGTGAAGATCACCCTCGTACCGGGGGGCACCATGCGGGAGAGGTTCAGCCCGTCCAGATCCGGCATCTGAATATCCAAGAAAAGCACGTCCACCGAAGACTCACGCAACGTGGAGAGTGCCAGCACCGGATCATTGAAGGAAGCCGCCAGCCTCAGATAAGGCGTACGGCTTACGAAGTCCTCCAGCATCTTCACCGCCAAGGGCTCATCGTCTACGATCATGCAAGTCAGTGTTTTCATAAGCAGTCTCGAAGTGTTATTTGAACAAAGTAACTATTTTCCCGGAGCGCTTGATCATATCGGTAACGACCGGGATAAGCCAGATCCAGCCTACGCCTCAGGTTTTCCAACCCGATCCCCGATCCGCTACGGTTCACATCCGGTTTCGGATGGTCGCTATTCTCGCAGGTAAAAACAAGGTCATCTCCTTCCGCCTTGAAACGAATACGTACGAACGACGACTTACGGCTATTCACGCCATGCTTGAATGCGTTCTCTATTAAAGAGATGAACAAAAGCGGCACGATCCTCATCGGTTTAGGCGGAACTTGCAAATCCACTTCCACGGTAGCCAGTTCATTGCAGCGCAACCTCATCAGCTCGATGTAATTATTCATGAACTCGATCTCGCCTTCCACCGGTACCAGCTCATGGTTCGACTCATAGAGCGTATACCGCAGCAAATCGCTCAATTGCCCGATACTTTCTTGCGCCGTATCTTGGTCTATCTGGACCAAGCTGGATATATTATTCAAGGTATTAAAGAGAAAATGCGGATTCAACTGGTTCTTCAGCCAAGCCAGTTCCGCCTCGGCGTTTTTCTGCCGTTCCTCTTTCAAACGCATCTGCATATCGCCCCAGCGTACGATATAACGGAATCCCACGGCACATCCAACCACTAGCAAATGTAAGAAGAACGCTCCGAAAGAGACCATATACATTCCCGAACGCCATTCGTCCGGGAAATCCGCCTTAGGAGAAAATATCCATAGGTTAGCCCCCGTGATCAATAGCAAATTCATCAACCCAAAGAGCATCTTCCGATCCCGATAAAGCAAATAGGGAACCAATACATAGAAATTAGCGGTGAAAACAATAGCCAACGGAGTAATGAACCCCGTATTAATCTTCCACACCTCGAAAGCCGAACTCGGATTAAAGCGTATGAAAAAATCGATCGCAGGAGGAATCAGCCATAAGGTGATCCACAATAAAGCCTGTCCTCCCGCCAATATATAATCTTGCCTCGTGAGTTTCATAATACGTTTTTTATAAAAGTAAGCGAATCTAACGCCTGCGCCTATGAACGCAAGCGTTTATTCGACGAGTGGCAGGGTCGCTTTAGACGAAAAAAGAATTATCGCTTCTGGATACGAGCCGCATAGCCTCCACCGGGAGCCATACGGATCTTTAATTTGCGATCTGTCGGGACTGGGATTACCTCTTTCTTATAATCACGGGCAGCACGATCGGCATTTATGCCATCCTTGAATAATTCCAAAGTATAATCACCTTCGCCCAAGAAAGACAGGTCTAAATCCAGCTCCCTCGGCGTCCAGTTGGTCAATGCCCCGATATACCAATCATTACCATGACGGCGGGCGATCGCTACATACTCGGAGACCTTTCCATCTAATGAGACCGTCTCATCCCAGATAGTGGGAATGTTAGAGATAAACTCCGTACATTCCTTTTCCCTCCTGTAATTAGACGGGGCATCGCACAACATATTGAAAGGAGACTCGAAGATCACGTAAGTAGCCAACTGGCGGCAACGGGTTCCTTGGCTCATCGGCTCCGAGTTTACCGGGCGATAATTACCTTTAACGGCGTTACGCATAGCGCCTTGCGTATAATCCATCGGGCCGGCGATCATACGGATGAATGGGATCGTGACATCGTACGTCACCATATCGTAAGACTCGGGAGACCATTTCAGTTGCTCCAAGCCATTCACACCCTCATAGTTCAATACGTTCGGATAGGTCCGTTGAAGACCTGTCGGCTTGAATACACCATGGAAATCCACAAGCATCTTATATTTCGCGCATACCTCGGAGGCCTCATAAACAAAGTTCACCATTTCCTGATCGTCACGATCCAAGAAATCCACCTTGAAGCCTTTCACGCCCATATCCGAATAATGCTTCACGACATTCTCCATATCACGGGCGAAAGCCCAATAACCCGCCCAAAGGATAATTCCGACATTCTTGAACTTACCGTAATCCACCAATTCTTGAAGATCGATCTCCGGTATTACTTGCATCATGTCCGCTTGCAGGTTCACGGCCCAGCCCTCATCCAAGATTACGTACTCGATGCCATGCTCGGCGGCGAAGTCGATATAATATTTATAGGTGGGATTATTGATTCCGGCACGGAAATCCACACCGTATAGATTCCAGTCGTTCCACCAATCCCAAGCCACCTTACCCGGCTTGATCCAAGAGATATCGTTTACCCGGGAGGGAGAAGCCAGGCGGTAGACCATATCGCAATCGGCCAACTCCTTATCATTCCGGGAGATTATAAACGCACGCCAAGGGAAAGAACGGGTTCCGGATGTTTTGGCGATATAGTTCTCACGCTCTTTCACCAACATCTGTAACTGATTATGGCCGCCTTGCTCCTTCACTTTCGGATAAGGCGCATGAACCGCTTTCAAGGAAGTTTTTCCCGTCTCGTTATTCAAGAACATCCCGGGAAAATCCTCTAGATCGGCTTCCGTGATACAGACCTTGCGACCGTCTCCCAGATCCACCAAAAGAGGCAGGATCTTCAGGCGTTTATCATTTAGGCTAGAGATCGTCTCGTTTACGTAGGGCTGCTCGAAGGAGTTGAAGAATTGCTCCTCGAACGTCGGCTTCGTACTATTCACGTAAGCGGTGAATGTCTTATAATCCGAGGGGAAGTTATAGACGGCCTCCTCGTCGGCGATAACGATCGGTTCCTTTCTTTTCGTCGTGAAACGGTAAGCGACTCCATCGTTATACACCCTAAAAACCAGCCCGTAGTTTCCCTGAAACGAGATTTGCATCTCATTATAGATATCCTTTACTACGTCCTTCTTATAGAACGGAGAGGGTATCTCCTTGTCTACCGAGGTCTTCGTCACTTTCAAGACTTTCGGGTTAGCGCCAAGTACCTCACCTCCTTGTAAAGTCATAGATACGGCAGAATTCATCACCTCCGAATGATCCTGTACGATAGCGAAAGTGACTTTATCGGCTACCGTAACCTCCACCTTTATATCCCGGTTCGGAGACTGGACTTGGTAATTCTTCTGGGCGATCGATGGGATAGCGCCCATTAAAAAGAGAAAAGCAAATAGAATGTTTTTACTCATGGTTTATTGATTTAAGTTTGTTTATGAATACAAATATATATTATCTTTGTCATATTCATAACAAAAAACAAATAATACCGAAATGATGAGACTTCACAAAATCCTCTTAACGCTCGTATGTTTCACGGTTCTCTCCGCCCACGCACAATGGAAATGGCTCAACCCGCTCGAATGTGGATTCCCTGTCATACAAAACCAAGGATGGACCGAAGAGATCGGAGACCGTTACGTCCGGCTTCCCCAAAGAGCCGAAGGCAAGGTACGTAAACCCGTCTGGGATTTATCGCGCAACTCCGCCGGGTTGGCGATTCATTTTTTCAGCAACGCCCCTGAACTAAAAGTACGCTATCAAGTAAGCGGACCGCTGAATATGCCACATATGCCCACGACAGGCGTATCCGGTGTAGATCTATATAGTATCGATAGCGATGGCCAATGGAGATTTTATTTCGGCGGTTATCCTTCCGGAGATACGCTTCAATATCATTATACAAACATAGGCAAAGATCTGTATCATGACAGGGGCTATGAGTTCCGCCTCTGCCTGCCTCCTTATAATACGATAAAGTGGTTGGAAATCGGCGTGCCCGAAAACGATGAGCTTACGTTTATCCCCGTATCGCCCGAGAAACCGATTCTTTTATACGGAACCTCGATCGCCCAAGGCGCATGCGCCTCTCGCCCGGGCATGACTTGGGGCATGATCTTGCAGCGTTCTCTGGGATATCCGCTTATCAACCTAGGCTTCTCCGGTAACGGACGTTTAGAGAAAGAGGTATTGGATTTTATTTGTGAGATAGACGCACGCCTTTATATCCTTGACTGCCTGCCCAACCTCACGCCAAAGAGCAAAGATGAGATCACGCAACTCGTATCGGACGCAGTCAAGCAAATACGTGCCACCCACTCCTCTCCGATCTTATTAGTGGAGCATGCCGGATATAGCAACGCACTCGCCGACGATACGAAGTTACAAGATTATATACGCATGAACGAAGGAGCTAAAAAAGCATTCGAGGAATTGCAGGCACAAGGGATAAAAGATATCTACTACCTTACACGAGAAGAGCTGGGACCGCACCCGGACGCTTGGGTAGATTACGTCCATCCTTCCGACTGGGGCATGGAAACACAGGCGAACGCCGTAGAGCGGAAAGTACGGGAAATATTACGCATCCCCGAAGGAGACCTCTCTACTACAAAGCCTGTCACCCAGCGCCGGGAACCCAATAATTACGAATGGCAAAAACGTCACCGGGATATTCTCTCGCTGAATCAAAGCAACCCGCCTCGACGGGTGATCCTAGGTAATTCCATCACGCATTTCTGGGGAGGAGAGCCCAAAGGACCGTCCGTGCGAGGTATGGAAACATGGGAGAAAATCATGCGTCCGGCTGGATTCCACAATCTCGGATATGGTTTCGACCGTATCGAGAACGTACTTTGGAGAGTCTATCATGGTGAATTGGATGGATACAAGGCTGAGGAAGTAGTATTGATGATCGGCACGAATAACATCGGAATCAACAATGACAACGAGATCGTGGAAGGCATTCGTTTCTTGCTTTCCGCCATCAAGCAACGGCAGCCGGAGGCCAAGATCAAGGTAATCGGCATCTTGCCCCGCCGCAACCAAGAAGAACGGGTAAGGAATCTCAATCTCCGCATCCGTCAAATGGTCGAGACCGGATGGTACACGTTCAAGAACCCGGGTACGAAGTTGCTTCAGGAAGACGGCAAGATAAACGAATCCTTATTCTCAGACGGATTACACCCGAACGAGGAAGGCTATAAACAAATCGTGGACGAGATCGCCCATTAAGCGATAGTCCCTTTACTCACGAATCAATCCGAGCAACATACGCAACGCCGCCTCTGCCGACAAGCGAATGTTCTCCATACGAGGATTCTCCCCGAAATGATAGCACTCGGAGAGAATCCTTTCCTCATAAGCGGCGGCGATCCAGACCGTTCCTACCGGTTTCGAGGGAGTCCCGCCTCCCGGCCCGGCGATCCCGGAGGTAGCGACGGCACAATCACATCCCAATACCCGCATAGTTCCACGGGCCATCTGCTCCACGACCGGCTGGCTTACGGCCCCGAAAGTGTTCAAGTCCGCCTCGGAGACACCGAGCACATGATGCTTCACCTCGTTGCAATAGGCTACCACGCCCCCGGTGAAGTATTCCGAGCTGCCCGCCATGGAGGTTATCATGCTGGCGATCTTTCCGCCTGTACAACTCTCTGCCGTACCCATCATCAGGTGTCCTGATTTGAGTGCGTCCGCTACTTCTAACTCTATTGGTAAATCATCTACTTCCATTGTTATAATGATACTAGGAGTTTCATTATGGGAAAACAATAGTTTCATTAGGAAGAAACTTTTGTTTTCCCTAGAAGAAACTTTTGTTTCTCTATAGTAAAACTATTTTCCTATAAGACAACCCTAGAAAAAGGAGCGGCATCCATCGGACAGAACTCCTTATCCATATACTTATAATATCCCGTGATAGCTACCATAGCGGCGTTATCCGTGGTGAACGAGAACTTCGGGATATGCACTTTCCAGCCATAACGTTTGGCGTGATCCAAGAATGCCTCACGCAAACCGGAATTGGCCGATACACCTCCGGCGACGGCTACTTCCTTTATATGCAAATCCTTCGCCGCCTTACGCAATTTACTCATCAAGATATCGATTACCGTAGCTTGCAAGGAAGCGCATAGGTCTCGCTTGTTCTTCTCGATAAAATCCGGATCATCTTTCAAATGATCACGCAAGGTATATAAGAAGGAAGTCTTCAGGCCACTGAAGCTATAGTCATATCCGGGGATATGCGGCTTGCTGAACGTAAAGGCATTCGGATTGCCCTCGTTCGCCAAACGATTCACGACTGGGCCACCGGGATAACCCAGTCCCATCACCTTGGCGCATTTGTCGAAAGCCTCTCCCGCTGCGTCGTCGATCGTCTGGCCGATCACCTCCATATCATTATAAGCGTTCACCTTTATGATTTGCGAGTTACCGCCCGAAACCAACAAGCAAAGGAAAGGAAACGACGGAGCATGGTCGTCGTCCGGAGTCTCCTTGATAAAATGAGCCAACACGTGAGCCTGTAAATGATTGACCTCGATCATCGGGATATCCAAGGAAGCGGCCAACCCCTTGGCGAACGAGGTCCCGACCAATAAAGAACCCATCAAACCCGGCCCACGAGTAAACGCCACGGCACTCAACTCGGACTTATCGATGCCGGCACGCTTGATGGCCTCGGCTACTACCGGAATGATATTCTGCTGATGGGCACGGGAAGCCAACTCGGGGACAACCCCGCCATAGGCCTCATGAACGGCTTGACTGGCTATTACGTTGGACAGCATCACGCCGTCACGGATCACCGAAGAGGAAGTGTCATCGCAAGAAGACTCGATTCCTAATATCGTTATACTCATATCTTCATTCTTTTTTCCGCGAATTAACGAAATCTATCGCGATATTGTTGTAGATTTGCGCTAAATAAATAGAAAAGATATCAGAGGACTTAAATACATAATCATTACCCTGCTTACATTATTCTGGATATTCTATGCGTTGCCGGGCATCTTACTGAGAATTCCTTATATTCAAAACAAAGTATCAGAAGTAGCCACAACCCAGTTATCCGGCCACCTCGGTGTGCCCGTAAAGATCGGTAACGTGGATATCGAATGGTTCAATCGTCTGGTACTGGAAGGGCTTTATCTGGAAGACCAAGACGGGAAAGTCATGTTCGAGGCGAATCATGTGGCGGCGGGATTCGAGATCATGCCGTTACTGGAAGGGAAGTTCGTCTTCACGACGGTACGTTTGTTCGGTTTCTCCTTCAATCTACGGAAACACACGCCCCAAAGCCCTTTGAACCTACAATTCGTGATCGACGCTTTCGCCAGTAAGGATTCGATAAAGAAAGAGAAGAATATCGATCTCCGTTTCAACTCCATCATGATCCGAAGAGGTAATTTCAGCTATAACGTGGATAGCGAGAAAGAGACCCCGGGAAAGTTCAACGCCAAGCATATCGATATCAAGAACCTGAGTGCCAAGATATCCCTCAAGGCTTTTAACAAGGACAGCGTGAACGCCCATATCAAGAAGATGAGTTTCGATGAGGCGTCCGGTTTCTCCTTGAATAAGTTATCGCTGAACGTGGTCGGGAACCGGGATAGCGCTTTCGTGCAGGACTTCGAGGTACGCTTGCCGCAGACAGACTTGAAGATCGGGCGTGCCCGGATCGATTTAAGCGAGATCGATAGCCTTCCCGCTCTCTTGAACAACGCTCCGATCGATTTGAATATAACACCTTCGCAAATCTGCCTGAAGGACTTATCCCCTTTCGTCCCGGCGTTCAAGAACTTCGCCGACACGATCGAGTTATCGGCCGAGGCAAACGGCTACATCAATAATTTCAACTTGAAGCGCCTCACCTTGAAATATAGCGATAAGATGCTGTTTATCGGCCAGATGGAATTAAAGAACATCACCCATCCCGAGGAAACGTATCTTTTAGGGAAGGTGAATAAGATGTATATCACGACAGACGGCATCTCCAGTTTGGCCAATAACTTCAATGAGCGTCCGAAGAGTCTCCCGGCCCCGGTCGTCAAATTGGGGACGATCAATTTCACGGGCGAGATATCAGGCTTTTTTGATAACCTAGTCGCTTTCGGAAAATTATCGTCTTCCATCGGCTCCATACAGACAGACTTGATATTCGGTAGCAACAAGGATAAGAATATAGCCGCTTACCTACGGGGACGCATCGCCTCCAGCAACTTGCGGCTCCATGAGTTATTTGGCGAGAATAATCCTTTCGGGGAGGCTCGCTTCGACATCAATATCGATACCCGTAGACCTGTTGGCGGAAATTTCTCCGGAAATATCCAAGCACAAGTCAAGGAGTTCGATTATAAAGCTTATAAATACAAGGATATAAATCTTTCCGGTAATTTCAAGAAGAGTAGTTTCGATGGGACTATCCATGTAAACGATCCCAATGGCGAGTTATACGCCCAAGGTATCTTCCAGCACCAAGGGCAAAACTCCTTGTTTAATTTCACCGCCCGCCTCGATCATTTCCGGCCGGACCGATTGAACCTGACGGACAAATATGAGGCGCCGAATATCTCCTTGGCTTTAAACGCGGATTTCACCGGAGATAATATCGATAATCTGGAAGGTAGCATCACGTTGGACAGTCTTTCTTTCGAGACCACTCCCAGCAGCTTCTTCCTTAAGAAATTCGAAGTAGTTGCCTCGGGGCATAGTCTCGACCGGCAATTAACCATAACGTCCGATATCTTGAATGGAGAGGTCACCGGGTCTTACTCATTCAACACGCTAATCCCCAGCCTTATGAATACGTTCAAGGGATATGTGCCAGCCTTGATCAACACGACCCAGAAAAAACAAATCGTGAAGGAGAATAACTTCGCCCTCCTATTAACGATCGAGAATACGGAAGCGCTTTCTACGACATTGAAACTACCGTTCACGATGGTGCAACCCGGACGGATCACGGGACATTATAATAATATTTATAATAAGTTCCGTATCGAGGCGTGGCTTCCGAAGTTCAATCTCGGGAAATCCATGTTCGAATCCGGCTACTTGGTTTGCGACAATCCGAACGATAAGGTAAACCTCCAATTAAAAACGATTAATTACAACGACAAGGGACTGCGTAATTACCTTGATCTCAAGGCAGACGCTAAAGACAATCTGGTGAATACCATGATTGGGTGGGCGAATAATAAAGAGCGGTTATTTAAGGCCGACATCTCCGCCTCTACCCTTTTTGTCGAGGAGGAAAGCGAGAAAGGGCCGGCCAAGTTACGTACGGAAGTCACGTTGAATAAAAGCCCCCTCATTATTAAAGACACGCTCTGGACCATCAATCCGGCGAATATAACAATTCGTGAGGGCAAGATCGGTATCGAGCATTTCCGGGTAGATCATGAGACCCAGTATTTATCGATGGAAGGGACGATCTCGAAAGATCCGGCAGATACTTTATTGGTAGACTTGAAGCAAATAGAGCTGAGTTATGTCTTCGACGTATTGAATATCCCAGTCTTGCAATTCGGGGGTGAGGCGACCGGTAAGTTCTATGTGAACGACTTATTCAATAGCCGCATGCTAAATACGGATCTGGAAGTAAAGAATTTCTCATTCAACCAAACCCCCTTGGGTCGCCTCAATCTCTTCAGCGAATGGGACGACGCACAGAAAGGTATCCTTATGCTGGGAAGCATCTACAAGAACGACAGCACTTGGACGGATGTGAACGGTTATGTATTTCCAGTCGGGCCCAATGCGGGGCTATCCTTGTATTTCGATGCCAATGATATCAATCTGGCCTTCTTGCAACCCTTTGTCGATACGGTCATAAAGAACTTGCAAGGCCGGGGATTCGGAAGTATACATTTGCACGGCCCCTTTAAGGAGCTGAATGTCGAGGGAGATGCCTATGTCATGGATGGAGGGGTAGGCGTTGATTTCTTGGATACGTATTATACCTTCTCCGATTCCGTCCACCTTGACTCTACGTCCGTCAATTTACGGAATATCACGGTCAAGGATCAATTCGGCAACTCCGGAAAAGTCAGCCTTAAGTTCAATCATCTGCATTTCCGGGATTATAGCTTCCTCGTAAACGTGCAGGGTAATAAGATGTTGATGTATAACGCCAACCAGAAAAAGAATCCGCTGATCTATGGAACGGTATTCGCCAGCGGAACGGCGCAAATCAAGGGCAACGGTAAGTTGATAGACTTTGATATTAACATGAAAAGCGAACCTAAGACCGCTATTTATCTGGACTTCATGAATAATAACTCGGCTACGGACTATGATTTTATCACGTTCGTCGATAAAAGCAAGTTGGCCGCTAACGTAGATTCCACGTCCACACACCCATTGAATATCGTACACGAGACAGACGAGGGAGCCGAGCTACGAATGAACTTCCTCCTTGATATCACACCCGATGCCGATATAGAGCTAATCATGGACCCGATAGCGGGAGACCGTATCAAAGGAAACGCCAGTGGAAGTTTACAAATACAATATGGAACAAGAAGTGATCTTCGTATGTATGGCGACGTGAATATCGTACAAGGAAACTATAATTTCAGCTTACAGCAAATCATCCATAAAGACTTTAAGATCAGAGACGGTAGCACGATCAATTTCCGTGGCGATCCCTTTAATGCCCATATGGATATCAATGCGATCTACAATCTGACCGCAAATATCGGAGACTTGGATCAGAGTCTCTTACTAGAAAGTTCTCGAACAAACATACCCGTCAATTGCGTCTTAAACCTTGAAGGCGCATTGCGCAGCCCGTCTATTTCCTTCGACTTAGAATTTCCGAACTCTAACGAGGAGTTAGAGCGTCAAGTCAAAGCGTTTATAGACACAGAGGATATGATGACCCGGCAAATCGTTTATTTGTTGGTGTTGAATAAATTCTATACACCCGAGTATGCCCAAACGACTTACAAGTCTAGCGAGTTAAACGCCGTGGCTTCATCCGCTATCTCAGCGCAATTATCCAATCTATTAGGTAGTTTCACGGATAAAGTACAAATAGGGACAAACATACGAGCGGGACAGGACGGTTTCAAGGAAGACACGGAATATGAGATGATATTATCCAGCCAGTTGCTAAACAACCGCTTATTGATCAATGGTAATTTCGGTATGAGAAATACGGTCACTACAGGCAAAAATAACACTTTTATCGGAGAGTTCGACCTAGAATATAAGTTGACCCCCTCCGGTGAGATCCGGCTAAAGGCTTATAACCATGCCAGAGATATGTATTTCGGCCTGAAGCAAGCATTAACCATACAAGGTGTAGGTATCATGTACCGGAAAGACTTCACGAACTTCTCTGAGATTTTCAGGAGAAGAAAGAGGCCTCTTTTACCCTTGATCCCCAAAGACTCTACGAATGTCCCTCCCGTAGTCAAAGACTCAACAAATCTTTCACTGCCGACTGATAAGAAGTAAGGGAAGTACTTTTCAATACTTTCTTGCGAAGCCTTTTATCGGCCTCCGGCAAAAGATAATCCCAGATTGTCTTCATTTTAGATAATACCTGATGCTCGCCACCTTCCAACCGGGCAGCATATTCATCCATCAACGACTCATGGAACATGACTAGTTTATCCCGCCTCTCATTCACGGTCAAGACCTGTCCGGACACAAACTCAGTGGCCAGCCAAGGAGAGGCCAATAACCCTCGTCCCAGCATGATCCCGGCAAGCCCCGGAAAACGCTCCTTTATTCCTCGGATATCTTCCAGCCCCACTAAATCTCCATTATAATATAAGGGAAATTCACATTCATCATAAAAACGAGAGAATCCATCCCAATCGATAGCTCCTTTATATTGCTGTATCCCTAACCGGGGATGCAAGGTTATATGCTTCAAAGGTAACTTATTTAATAAGGAAAGAAGCACGAATGACTCATCCGTACACTCCCACCCCAAACGCATTTTCACCGAAAAAGAAATATCCGGGAACTCCTCAATCGTACGTAATAAAGACTCGGCCTCTTCCTTGTACCGCAAAAGTCCCGAGCCTCTATGCGCACGGACCTGCATAGGGAAAGGGCATCCTAAATTAATATCCGCTTCCTTGTATCCATTCTCTTGGAATAAACGCACGATCGGCCGAAACTCGTCTGGTGTGGAAGCGATCAATTGCGGCACGACATGTACCTGCCTATTTCTATCGCAAGCGATATCCTTCAAGTCCTTATTCCGGAAACCACCTTTCTCTATCCTTACGAAAGGAGTATAATAGGTATCTACGCCCCCGAATACTCGGGTATGCGCCTCTCTATAAACCGAATCCGTATATCCTTGCAAAGGAGCGAAATGAATGACTGCCATATCAAGCGAAGATTTCCATGAAAATCGATCTCAATTGACTTTTTGCCAACTCAAAGTCTTGGGGTACCCCCAACTCCATAGCCAAGGAGGTAACGCCTTTATCCGTAAAACCACAAGGGTTGATCAATGAAAAGTAACTCAGATCCGTATTTATATTCAAAGCAAAGCCATGCATCGTAACGAACCGGCTGCTTTTCACGCCAATCGCACAGATCTTACGGGCACGCCCCGGTACTTCAGGGTCTAGCCATACACCCGTCGCCCCTTCCAAACGTTCCCCTTTCAAGTCGTAAAGCGATAGGAAACGGATGATCGTCTCTTCCAGCATATGGATGTATTGTTTCAATCCCAGATTCCAATATTCCAGATCAAATACCGGATAACCGGTAATCTGTCCCGGACCGTGATACGTTATATCCCCCCCTCTGTTTATATGGTAAAACGAGACCTCTCGTTCCCGTAAAGTTTCCTCGGGGATAAGCAAATTAGAGTCCTTGCCACTTTTACCGATCGTCAAGACCGGTAAATGCTCACAAAAGAATAATTGATTATCCTCTTTCTTTCCCGTTGCCTTCGCATCCAATAAGACCTCGAAAGCAGCTGTCTGATATTCTAACGCATCGGCATAAGCGATTCGTCCCAAGTCATGATAACGGAAGCTCTCCATTTCTTTCTTTTTTTAACCTTTCCGGTACCGGGATCAACTTGCCCGGCACCATATCCCATTTCTACTTTTATCAGTTTTCCCATTAAGGAAATTATTTTCGCTTGTCGTTTCAGCATATAAGGTGACGGTTTAGCGGAATTAAACTTCCGGGGATTTGGAAGTGTGGCCGCTATTAGGGCTGCCTCGCTTTTGGTCAATTGGTAGGCATGCTTACCGAAATGAGCCTCCGCTACCGCCTCCGCACCATAGATGCCCTCCCCCATCTCTATCGAGTTCAGATAGACTTCCATAATACGTTCCTTTCCCCATATCCATTCGATCAAGAAGGTAAAATAGACCTCGATGCCTTTCCGTAAATAACTTTTCCCCGGCCAAAGAAATACATTCTTAGCGGTCTGCTGGGAAATCGTGCTGGCACCTCTCACCCTTTTACCTTTCTCGGCCTCGGCCCGTGCCTTCTGGATTTGTTCCACATCAAAGCCATTATGCTCCATGAACAGGTTATCCTCCGACGCTATGACCGCTTGAACCAAAGGCTGGGCGATCTTGGATATAGGAACCCACGTATGATCGAGTTTCATTTTCTTCCCATCCTGATGCTGCTCATACATACGAATAAACATCAATGGCGTATAATATACGGGTACAAATTTATATACCACTACCGCCAATATACTGGATACAAACAGGAAGATCAACAGATTCCTGCACCAGATCCATATCCGTTTTACCAGAGGTGCTACCATATTCTTCTATTTGGAGAGACAAAGGTAAAGAATATTTCAGTTTCCGGCGGACTGAAACTCATAATTTACAGAAAAGGCACTATCTTTGGCTTTTGACAACTTTCCACCCTGTCATATGGTTATTTGATAAATAAATTAGTATGGAGAATCGTTTTTTAGGACTCATAGAGAATAGCATCAAGGAGCATTGGGATCTCCCGGCGTTCTCCGATTATAATGGACATACCTTCCATTATAAAGATGTAGCTCGTCGAATCGAGAAATTTCATATTATCCTAGAGCATGCCGGCATTAAAAAGGGGGATAAGGTGGCTTTAGTTGGACGGAACTCCTCCAACTGGGCGATCTGTTTCTTCGGGATCTTGGCTTATGGAGCCGTAGCCGTGCCTATCCTACATGAATTCAAACCGGATAATATACATCATATCGTAAATCATTCCGAGGCAAAGGCAGTCCTTGCCGCTTCCAGCAACTGGGAGAATATGAATGAACGCATGATGCCCGACGTGAAACTGTTCATGATGCTGGATAACTTCTCGATCATTCACAGTAAAAGCAAAGAAGTCCGGGTAGTAAGAGACCGGATCAATGAATATTTCGGTAAAAAGTACCCTCGTTCATTCACGTCGAACGATGTTCGGTATCACGTGGAAAAGCCGGAAGAATTAGCGGTACTTAATTATACTTCCGGAACCACCAGTTTCTCGAAAGGGGTTATGATCCCCTATCGGAGCTTATGGAGTAATACGCAATTCGCTTACGACAATTTACCGTTCATCCATCCGGGAGATAATATCGTATGTATGCTTCCGATGGCCCATATGTACGGATTGGCATTCGAGGTATTGAATTCCGTGAATAAAGGCTGCCATGTACACTTCCTCACACGTACCCCCAGCCCGAAAATCATAGCGGAAGCTTTTACGACAATCAAGCCGGCGCTGATCCTAGCCGTACCTCTGATTATCGAGAAAATCATCAAAAACAAGGTATTCCCCGAACTGGAGAAGCCTTTGATTAAATTGCTCTTGAAAGTCCCCTATATAGACCAGAAAGTGCTGGATACCATTTCCGCCAAGTTAACGGCGTCTTTCGGAGGGAACTTCGGGGAGATCGTTATCGGAGGAGCCGCTATCAATAAAGAAGTGGAGACGTTCCTTCATTCCATCCATTTCCGCTATACCGTAGGCTACGGGATGACCGAATGTGGCCCGCTAGTCTCCTATGCGCAATGGGATGAGTTTAAGCCCGGTTCCGTAGGACGTATCGTCGACCGTATGGAAGTCCGCATCGATTCAGAGGACCCGGAAAACAAGGTGGGAGAAATATTGGTGAAGGGCATGAACGTGATGCTCGGTTATTACAAGAATCCGGAGGCTACGAAAGCCGTTATGATGCCTGACGGATGGATGCGTACCGGCGATCTGGGAACCCTCGATAAAGATGGATTTTTATATATCCGCGGCCGTAGTAAAACCATGATTCTAGGCCCCAGCGGACAAAATATCTATCCGGAAGAGATCGAGGATCGCTTGAATAATATGCTATATGTAGCGGAATCGCTCATCATCTCCCAAGGAGGTAAACTAGTCGCCCTCATCTATCCCGATTGGGAGCAAGTAGATAAGGCAGGTATACAACATTCCGAAATCGAGAAGTTGATGCAGACCAACATTGACCAAGTAAACGAGGAGATGCCGAATTACAGTAAAATCACCTGTTTCAAGCTGTATCAAGAAGAATTCGAGAAAACACCCAAAAGAAGTATCAAGAGATATTTATACCAACCGGCCGAATAAAAAGAAAGCCGTCTTTTGTTAAAGACGGCTTCTTTTATATAAAGTAAATTTTATCCTTGACGAAAATCTTTTAAAACTTTTTGTAATTCTTGTCGAGCGAAAAATATACGGCTCTTAACCGTCCCCAGAGGAACATCCAGTTTATCAGCGATCTCGTTGTATTTATAGCCACTCAAAAACATAGAGAATGGAACCTTCAACTCATTGTTCAAACCGTTGATCGCTTTCGTGATCTCTTGAATTTGATAAGCGCCATCCGGAGAGTCAAAACCTGAATCGTTCACGACATCCAAGTTATATAAGTCGACACCTTGATCTACGACAGTTTGCGTGCGAACGATCTTGTGATAATTGTTAATGAAAATGTTACGCATCACAGTCAAGACCCAGCCCTTAAAATTGATATTGTCTACAAATTTTTCTTGATTGTCTAAAACCTTCAGCGTTGTGTCCTGCATCAGATCTTGGGCATCATCCCTATTCGCTGTAAGCATAAGCGCAAAATTCATCATGTTTTCTTGCATGCTCAATAATTTTTTCTGAAATTGCAACGCATTCATATTGTTACTAGTTAAATAAAGTTTAATACTGTATAAGTATTATCCCTCAAACATTGAAGGATTCAACAAATATATAAATTAAAAATGGAGATATACAGTTCTTTGATAAATATTAATATTAAAAATCGTAACTTAATATTTTTGTTGTAAATCTTACTGAAAATGAGTATTATTTACAAGTTGCACAAGTTACAAAAATCAACATTTACAACAAGCCAGTTACAATTTTCAACCAAATATTAAAAACGAATATAATACAAACAAGATGAAACGTTTATTAACAATATTAACAGCTATAGTATTAATACTTGCAATCTCTCTTCAATCGGAGGCTAAAGAGAAGTCCTTAATATATACGATTGATATAAAAAAAGAGATCGATAACACCACGTGGATTTATCTCCATAACGGATTATCAGAGGCCAAGCAATTGAGCGCCGATGCCATCTTATTGCATATGAACACATACGGCGGATTACTGGAATCTGCCGATTCTATGCGAACGGCTATTTTATATAGTCCCATACCGGTATATGTATTTATCGATAATAACGCAGCTTCAGCAGGTGCTTTAATTTCCATAGCATGCAAGAAAATCTATATGCGGAAAGGGGCGAATATAGGAGCGGCAACGGTTGTCAATCAAACGGGTGCGGCTCTACCTGATAAATATCAATCTTATATGCGTTCCATGATCCGTTCGACGGCTGAGGCGCAAGGGAAAGATACGCTTATACAAAACGGCGACACGATCTATAAATGGAAAAGAGATCCTTTAATCGCCGAAGCGATGGTCGATGACAGAGTGATCGTCCCCAACCTCATCGATAGCGGTAAAGTATTGACACTAACCTATCAAGAAGCACTCAAATGGGGTTATTGCGATGGCATCGCCGAGAGTCCGGATCAAGTAATCACAGAATATATCGGATGTAAGGACTATGAGATTAAAAGTTATGAACCCTCATGGTTCGATAATGTAAAAGGTTTCTTTATGAGTCCGGTAATACAGGGCTTATTAATCATTATTATCATCGGTGGTATTTATTTCGAGATGCAAACCCCGGGGCTTGGTTTTCCATCCGCTGCCGTGATAATAGCGGCTATCCTTTACTTCGCTCCTCTCTATATGGACGGGTTGGCTGAAAACTGGGAAATCCTGTTATTCATTCTCGGCGTTATATTAATAATGTTGGAGATATTCGTGATCCCAGGCTTTGGCATAGCGGGGATAAGTGGAATTATTCTCGTGGTCGGAGGGCTTACAATGAGCTTACTGAACAATACTGTTTTTGATTTTCAAAACGTATCTGGAATGGATACGGGCAGAGCCGCTTTAACGGTTCTATTAGGTCTGGGTATCGGATTCACGCTAGTGATATGGTTATCCAACAAAATAGGACATAAAGGACCGCTAAAGAAAATGGCATTAAACGCTGATTTGGAAAAAGCGGTATCCAGCCCCAATTTGACACAACTGATCGGAAAAGAGGGCACGGCCGCTACCGTTTTACGTCCTTCGGGTAAGGTATCTATCGAGGGAGAGTTGTATGACGGCGTATCGGAGTCTGGCTTCATCGAGAAAGGGACTCCTATCAAAGTCGTCAGATTCGAGAGCGCACAAGTCTATGTAATCAACCTATAAACGAGTCTATGCGATCCGTTTATAGGCAATACATTTATCGATCACGACATATTCCATCGCTCCCATAGCCATCAAATCACTTAGGATGTTACGGGCCGCATAATAATTGATATGGGCGATATGGCAAAACTGCTTTATGCTGATATACGGATGCTCGTCGAGCCAAGAAAACAGGATCTCGACGGGCTTACTTATTTTCAGCAATGTACCTTCTTTGGTTTTCTGCTTCTTCCATGCTTGCATGAGGACTTCGTTCGCTAATATATTCTCGTCCGCAACCCGGATATAGGCCTTGTATTTATCGTCTTTATCCGGTGCCGTATGCGGTTTCTCATCGCTTGGGGCGATATAGACCTCCAATACGGTCTTCCCGTTGACATCCCAGCGCTTAGCTGTAAACGGCACCTCGGGATGCGTATACATTTTAGAAGCAGCCTCGATCATATAATATTCCTCCTCACTTCTCACACCGGAAATAGCGCCGTTATCCTTCACTCCAATCAGCAGACGCCCGCCATCTGTATTCGCGAACGCACTCAACGTCCGGGCGATCTTCTTGCTGTCGCTCACCTCAAACTTAAAATCAAGTTGTTGATGTTCCCCTTGCTCTATAAGCGCTTCAATCGGATGTTTCTTCTTCATTTTGGCTTCTGTTTTGAGACACAAAATTAAAATAAATACCTAACTTTGGCAATCGAAAAAACAATAAACGATGTCTCAGATACCTGCGCTAATATCAGATCTTGCGGTCATACTCATATCCGCCGGGTTGGTTACCCTGTTATTCAAAAAGTTAAAGCAACCGGTCGTATTGGGGTATATCGTAGCCGGAATACTCGCCGGACCTTCCATCGAGCAAATACCGACAGTTACAGATGTGGAAAGTATCCGTATCTGGGCTGATATAGGCGTTATCTTCCTGTTATTCGCTTTGGGGCTCGATTTCAGTTTCAAGAAGTTGATGAAGGTGGGAGGAACCGCCGTCATTGGAGCCATAACCGTTGTTATAGGTATGATGACAGCGGGATATATCACGGGCTTATCACTGGGTTGGGGACATATGAACAGTCTTTTCCTCGGAGGTATGTTATCGATGTCTTCCACGACGATTATCTTCAAGGCATTCGACGACATGGGATTGCGTAACCAACGATTCGCCGGTGTCGTATTCGGTATCTTGGTGGTAGAGGATCTATTCGCCGTATTATTAATGGTATTACTTTCTACCGTAGCGGTAAGTAAACACGTGGAAGGCATGGAGATGCTGGATAGCGTAGTCAAATTAGGCATTTTCCTTTTATTCTGTTTCGTCGTCGGGATCTATTTGATTCCCTCTTTTCTGAAAAAGGCAAAAAGCTTCCTAAATGAGGAGACTCTGTTGATCGTGAGCATCGGGCTATGCCTTGGTATGGTTATGATCGCCACAAAAGCCGGATTCTCATCGGCTCTCGGAGCTTTTGTCATGGGTTCGATTTTGGCCGAGACCATTGACGCTGAACGGATCGAGCATTTGGTAAAACCCGTAAAAGACTTATTTGGAGCGATTTTCTTCGTGTCTGTAGGCATGTTAATCGATCCTCAGATGCTCTGGGAGTATAAAATCCCGATTTTCATTATCACGCTCGTAGTCATGGCCGGACAGATTTGTTTCGCCAGCTTCGGAGTATTACTGTCCGGACAACCGATAAAAATAGCCATCCAGTCTGGTTTCTCGTTAGCGCAGATCGGAGAATTCGCCTTCATCATCGCAGGTTTGGGACTATCATTAAACGTGACGGATCAATATCTGTATCCGATCGTTGTCGCCGTATCCGTGATCACGACATTCTTCACACCTTATATGATCCGGCTAGCGGAACCTGCCTACAAATGGGCGGAGCGGATCATACCGGAGAATTGGAAACAGTTCTTGGAGCGATATTCATCCGGTTCCAATACGATCCGTCAAAAAAGCGCATGGAATAAGTTACTAAAAGCCTTGGTCCACATCGTCGGTACTTATACCGCCGTCTGCCTAGTACTTATCTTTTTATGGCTACAAATCGTGACTCCGTTCATCTGCAAACATTTGCCCGGCATCCAAGGAAATCTAATCTCCTTGATCTTAATCCTAGCTCTGATCTCCCCGATGTTGCGGGCGATCATGATGAAAAAGAATCATTCCGTGGAGTTCCAGCAATTATGGAACGATAATAAATATAACCGGGGTCCCCTAGTCTCACTCGTGATCCTCAGAATCCTGCTCTGTATCGGTCTCGTCATGCTTCCAGTCGCACGGTTATTGAATGCTGCGCTAGGAATTATGCTAGCGGTCGCTTCCGCCGTTATCGTATTAATGATATTCTCCAAACGGCTAAAGAGGCAGTCGATCCTGATGGAACGGCATTTTTTCAGTAACCTTGTAGCGAGGGAAGTGGAACAAGAGCGAAAAGCCCCGATCAACCAGCGTTTCGCGAACCACTTATTAGAACGAGATCTCCATTTAGCGGATTTCGAGGTGAAGCAGAATTCCCCCAGTATGGGAAAAAGCCTGAAAGAATTAAACTTCAGGCAAAAGTGCAACGTAAATATCGTAACGATTATCCGGGGAGAGAAGCGAATCAATATACCGGGAGGAGACGAGCGGCTCTACCCGTTCGATAAACTGGTAGTAGTTGGCGCCGATGATGATCTGGAGCACTTTAGGAAATATCTGGAGGAACGCTACAAGAAATCATACGCCGAGCAATCGAACACAAGAAAGGAAGAGATGAACATGGAGCAAATCATTATCTCGGAAGGTTCCCGATTGATTGGCCGCTCCATCATAGAGTCCGGTATCCGTGATAAAGCCGCTTGTTTGGTAATCGGTATCGAACGTGGAAGTAGCTCGATCAAGAATCCGCCTCCCAGTACGGTTTTCGAGGAAGGAGATATCGTATGGATCGTAGGCGAACGGGATAAGTTGATCCAGTTAAGCGAAGGAAAAGTAGTAACCAGTTAACAAAACGATATAGAATGATGAAGTTTATAGGAATTATTCCGGCGAGATACGCCTCTACCCGTTTTCCGGGGAAGCCATTAGCGGATATGAACGGAAAGCCCATGATACAACGTGTATATGAGCAAGTAAAGGATGTCTTAGACTCCGTTTGCGTAGCTACCGACGATATCCGGATAGAGAATGCGGTTAAAGCCTTCGGCGGCCAAGTCGTCATGACCTCCGATCAACATCGTAGCGGTACGGATCGTTGCTACGAGGCTTATCAGAAAATAGGCGAAGGGTATGATGTGATTGTCAATATCCAAGGTGACGAGCCTTTTATCCATCCCGAGCAAATCCAGACGATCAAAACCTGCTTCGCCGACGCAAACACGCAAATAGCGACATTGGTAAAGCCTTTCCGTTCGGACGATGATTTCGAGAGTACCCTATTCAATCCCAATTCCCCGAAAGTCGTACTCAACAAAAACAACGAGGCTATGTATTTCAGTCGATCTATTATTCCTTATATCCGGGGCAAGAAATATACGGAATGGTTGCCGAGTCATACCTTTTACAAACATATCGGGTTATATGCCTATCGTGCGCAAGTGCTGAAAGAAATCACCCAATTACCTCAATCCGCTTTAGAACTGGCGGAAAGCCTTGAGCAATTACGCTGGTTGGAAAACGGATATAAAATCAAGGTCGGCATCACAGAGCAAGAAACGATCGGTATAGATACACCGGAGGACATGGAGAAAGCCTTAGCCTTCCTTGCGAACCGCTGATCACTTACACTATTATTCAATGAATATAGTCAGAGTAGTACCAATAGGTGGAGGAATAACGTTCTCGTAATTCCTCCTTTGCTTTTCTACCCGATTTACAATGGATGTAATCTTGGTAATCCTCGATAACATCTTGAGGTATCTGATAACCGTCCACCTCCTCGTCCGAGCTTTTAGATAAGACTTGTACCAAAGCCTCCTCGTACAAACGGGGTACAACCTCAAATTTTCCTTTATAATAAGTATCGAACGTATTCTTAAAACTATTCAAATTCTCGTTCAGTAAATAATAGCACAACAAATAATCCAATGCCTGTTTATTTTCCGGATATTCCGCCACCAAACTTGACAGTACGCCCGGATAATCGGATATGGACATTAGTATGTCATGCTCTCGCTCCCAATCACTTTTCCTCGGCAAACGTTTCTCCATCGACAAGGTCTCCTCACCCTTCAACTGTTCCTCCTTCGACCTTGCCCATGAGTGATAAAATAACGTCGCGTCCAATAGGTTCAGGTATTTTCTAGCCTCCTCAATATCCTCTCGCCGCATATCAATCTCCACCAGCCGCTTGATCTGCCGTACGCTTCTTTGTTTAGGGCTGAACAAGATTCCTTCGATCGCCCGGTGACGGGCCATATCCATATCTCCCAATTGATAATACACCTCATTACTGAAAAACACGGGAAGTATAGAAGACCTCAAATCGATCGGTAAGAACAAGGCGTCCGTCCCTCGTTGATAATGATCCATCAAATTCTGGGGCAACTCGTTCTTCTTGGAGAAAGCGATATTCCTATAATAACTTACCAAGATATCGGGAGAATCAAATCCGGCAGACAAATCCAAGACTCGCTCCCAATCACCCCTATAGATCGCTTGGTCTACTGCCAGAACCTTTTCCCGCTTTCGGTTCGTACCCGCTATAACAAATGAAAAGAATCCAAATACGACTAAAAAGGTAATAAGCAAGCTATGCCGGTTCAGACGTATCCTACGTATACTTTTAATCTCCAAAGCGAATATCTCTAGAATCAACGCTAAAGCGGGGAAATATACGCTCAAGCCATCCACATGGGAATATTTATAGGCCTCCTCAATGCTCAATCCATAAAAATGACGCATGAACAACGGATATAAATAACTCGATAACAAAAGAGAAAGCCAGAACCACCACCGTTTCCTATTCTTGGCTCCCTCATAGAATATCACCATCAAGGAGAAGACAAACAGCCGGCTACCGACCATGCTATAAATTATGGGAAGAAGTATAAAAGCCACCCAAACGGACGTTCTCTTATTCTTAATCCGGATGTATCCCAAGAAGAGCCATAGCACGAAAATCAACGTAAGCGTAGACGCTATACTATACGACAACCGGCAAATCAATCCCCACTCTAACGCTACCGGAAACAACGCATATATGGAGACCATATTACCATTCCCGAACTTGCGTAAAACCCGCATAGAGTAATACCATAAGAGCAACAACACGCACGTCACGATTAACGGACCTATCACAGTCAAATGGAAGAACTGTATCAAGAAATTCCCCACATAACAGCTCAACCAGGCCGGCTCATCCCAGAACGAGATAAAATAATCGGTGGTATACAAAAAAATCCTCATCTGCTCTTTGAAGAACAAATGGTTTGGGTAAATCCATTGAAAGAAAGCAAAGCATACTACGAAGAATATTCCCGCTATTACCCATTGAAGCGATCGTTCATTTTTTGTCATTGACAAAATCTCTTATTTATAACCTCCCTATTTCCTCAATATAGAAAAAATCAATTTCCTCATCAATCTTTTGAATACAAAACAATGCAAACAAACAAAAAGTTTTGAATAAATACAAATAAACAAATAGAATCATGATCAAGACGTCTTGTTTTTCAAGTAGAGGAGCCAAGATATACAAAAAAAATCCCTTTATCTACCAATAAGCAGATAAAGGGACCTTTTTCAAGGACAACAATTACTATTATCCTATCGTTTTTTCTTAGCCTCTTGTTGTTTACGCAACGTCTCCTGCTGTGCTCGTTGAGCCTCTTCCAGACGTTTCATGAAACCGGACTTCTTCATCGGTTTCCGTTTGTTTGCCTCCAACTTAGCTAACAATTTATCCTCATTGATCGTATAGCGGAAGATCAATGTCTGCACGATTGTGATCAACGTAGAGATGAAATAGTAATACGTCAAACCGGAAGCATACTGGTTGAAGAACACCAAGAACATCAACGGCATCATGTACATCATGGCCTTCATGCCCGGCATCTGTTGCTGCCCGGTATTCGTCATCTCCATATTATACTTGGTATAAAAAATATTCGTGATCGTCATCAACAAACAGAACAAACTGATGTGATTTCCGAAATACGGAGTGATGATCGGAATATATTTATTCCAACTAAAGATAGCGTCGTAAGTAGACAAGTCGTGCGCCCAAAGGAAACTCTGGTGACGTAACTCGATCGCCGACGGGAAGAACATGAATAAAGCGATCAAGATCGGCATCTGCAACAACATCGGCAAGCAACCACTCATCGGGCTCGCCCCCGCACGGCTATATAGCTCCATCGTCGCTTTCTGCCGTTCCATAGCCTTATCCTGTCCGGGATACTTAGCGTTGATCTCCTCCACTTGCGGACGCAATACACGCATCTTGGCGGACGACATATAAGACTTATACGTCAACGGGAAAAGGATGATCTTCACGATGATAGTCATCAAAAGAATCAAGATACCATAATTATGGATAAACTTACCCAAGAAGTCGAACAAGGGGATCACGAAATATTGATTCACCCAACGGAAAATACCCCAACCTAGCGGAACCAACTTCTCCAGATCCAGTTGCTGCTCGGCAACGACACCTTTATCGAAGGACTTCAACAAGGCGAACTTATTCGGTCCGAAATAAAAGGACAGGTTCGTGGCCTCCTTACCTTGCAAGTCGAAAGGTACGGAAGTGGTCGTCTTGAATTGTTTCAATACATCCCCCTCCGGAATCGCTTTCGAGTCTAAGGTAGTAGCCTCAAAGCCCTCTTGCGAGATCAATACGGTAGAGAAGAACATATCCTTATAACCGATCCATTTCAAGCGGTTCGGGATCTGCTTGCTGTCACTCTTCGACTCGCTCAGGTGTTCCACGTCGTCCGCCATGAACTTGTAGTTCAAGGTCACGTAGCGATCCTCAAACTTACGTCCTTTTTCCTGTTGGCGGATATCCTGCTCCCACAATAAATCCAAGACATTCGTGCTCGGTGCCAAGACACCGTTCAATCCCGTACCCAGAATCTGGTATTGCACCATATAATCATCCGGTTTCAAGGTATAGGTAAAATCCAGATGACTACCCTCGCCGGTGTTCAAACGCATGATCACAGAATTCGGGTCATTACCTTTAACCGGGGTAAAATACAAATCGCCCGTATTCACGACACGGTTCGTAGCCGTGACCAACGTAAAATTAAAATTAGACTCTTTCTCGTCGAACAAAACGAGAGGCTCGTCATTATACGTATCATACTCCTTCAAGCGTGCGTAACAAATACGTCCGCCCTTATTGCTGATACGAAGCTCGACCAGGTCATTTTGCAGGGTCGTGTAATCTTCCGTACCCACCATAGCTTCGCCGAATACGCCGAAGCTCTGCTGCAAACGTTGCGCCCGTACCGAGTCCGGCAGGTTCTCCAACGAATCCTCCACTAAAGCACTCTTGTTCTCTTGTTTCTGCAATTCCAGTTGCTGAGCATACTCAATCTTCGCGATTGAATCTTGGTAACGGCGCTGTGCCTCCAACTGCTCAGGCGTTGGCCGGTTGAACCAGCTAAACGCGAATAATACGACACCGATCAGCAGAAAACCTATTAATGTGTTTTTATCCATTTATCACCAATTATTTTTTATTTTCGATAGCAGCTTTCACGAAGCTGAGGAAAAGAGGATTCGGATTCACCACGGTACTGTTGTACTCCGGATGATATTGAACGCCCACGAACCATTTCAAGGCGGGGATCTCTACCACCTCTACCAGATTTGTCTCCGGATTCTCACCCGTACACATCATACCGGCGGCCTCGTATTGCTTCTTATACTCGTTGTTGAACTCGAAACGATGGCGATGACGCTCTTGGATATGCTCCTTGCCGTATGCCTCCAATACCTTGGAGCCCTCTTTCAGCGTACAGTCGTAAGCGCCCAAACGCATGGAACCTCCCATATTGGTAACGTTCTTCTGCTCCTCCATCAAGTCGATCACCTTATGTGTCGTATTCGGCTCCATCTCCGTAGAGTTGGCATCCGCCAAACCTAACACGTCACGCGCAAACTCGATCACCATGCACTGCATACCCAAGCAGATGCCCAAGCAAGGGACATCATGCTCACGAGCGTATTTGATAGCGGCAAACTTGCCCTCGATACCTCTCTGCCCGAATCCGGGAGCGATCAAGATACCATCCATATCCTTCAATTGCTCGGCGGCGTTCTCGTTATTTAATTTCTCCGAATGGAACAAATGCAAATCCAGTTTATGATGATTGTAAATAGCGGCTTGCAACAAAGACTCGTCGATCGACTTATAAGCGTCTTGCAATTCCACGTATTTACCAACCAAACCGATCTTCACCGTATCCGTAGCCGTGCTCTTCAAGGCAAGGAATTCCTTCCAAGGCTTCAACTCCGGAGTCGGGCCGACTTCCATACCGACCTTACGCAAGACCACCTCGTCCATCTTCTGGCGTTGCAATACCAAAGGAACCTCGTAGATCGTCGGTACGTCGATCGACTGGATCACGGAATCCTCGGCCACGTTACAGAACAACGCCACCTTACGTAACAAGTTCGCGTTCAGCTCATGCTCCGTACGTAAAACCAACACGTCTGGCTGGATGCCTAACTCCTGCAATTGCTTCACGGAATGTTGCGTAGGCTTCGTCTTATACTCTTTCGCCGCCGCGATATAAGGCACGTAAGTAAGATGTACGCAAAGGCAGTTCTTACCCAGCTCCCATTTCAACTGGCGAACGCTCTCTATGAAAGGCAGAGACTCGATATCACCCACCGTACCACCGATCTCGGTGATCACGAAGTCAAATTTATACTTGCTACCCAATAATTTCACATTACGCTTGATCTCATCCGTGATATGAGGTACCACCTGTACCGTCTTACCCAGATAATCCCCCTTACGCTCCTTGTTGATCACGCTTTGATAGATACGTCCGGTAGTGATATTATTCGCACGGGTAGTCTGGACATTCAGGAAACGCTCGTAATGGCCCAAGTCCAAGTCAGCCTCATGTCCATCGACGGTCACGTAACATTCCCCATGCTCATAAGGGTTCAACGTACCCGGGTCGATGTTGATGTAAGGATCAAATTTTTGGATAGTAACCTTGTAACCTCTTGCTTGAAGGAGCTTACCTAAAGAAGCGGAAATAATACCCTTACCTAAGGAAGAGACCACGCCGCCTGTAACGAAAATGTACTTTGTATCTGCCACGATAGTAATATTTTAGTTATCTTTTTAATTGCACACCTGCATTTCGAAACCGCAAAGTTAGCGATTTTCATCGAGACATGCCAAATTTAATGTTTTTATTTCTCGCTGAATATCTCCAGAACTGACCCGTGCTTCGGCAGGACTCTTCCGATTCCCGACCCGAAGCACGGCACTAAAGACAGCACTTCTCATGGAATTACTTCGGTACTACGCAGGAAGTACTGAAGTACTTTGACCGAAGTATTCCAGTACTTCCAGCGGAGTACTGAGGCAAGTCCGTATAAGCCTCGCTAGACACACCTGCTTTGCCTCAGTGATCGTAACTTTTACCCAGATAAATATCAAATCGTATGTTGTATATCATTCTTTTTAGCTAATTTTGCGACCACTACAACTAATAGATGTAAATAAGGTATTATGATGATGAAGAGGCATGGTGTGTATGCGCTATTATTACTTTCACTAATTGGGAGCTCGGCATACAGCCAAGAGAACCAACTAGTTACCGGAACGATAGTTCAACGTCCCGCACAGCAAGTCGTATCGGATGATACGATTCCTGCGATCAATCTTGGCGAAGAGGAATTAGACAACATCGTAGACATTCGTAAACAATTCGAGAAACAAAACAAGACTTACTCGGCGCCCTTGGCCCCAAGCACGAATTTACTGCGTTTCTTGAAAAAAGACGAACTGGAGATCTCGGACGAGGCGATGTATTGGGCCCGTCTGGTACGAGACGCCTCCACGGCTTTCGATAATACGATGACCTTCCGAGACACCGTGATCGTAAACCCTTTATTCATGCCGATCGTTTTCCGGGGAGATTATCTACCCAAGAACTTGATATTCTACAACTTCGATTCATTGAAGGAGAGGACTCCCTATGATAACTTATACCGGACAGACTCCATCTTCAAAGATCTGGAGCGAAACAAACAGTTCGAGGAGATGGCTTACAAATATGTGCAGAACAATTACCCGACTTATTTCCGCTACTCCGAGAGGGATCTGCCCAATGAGGTGATCAAACCTAAATTCATCAAGAAGAATATTTATGAGGACTTGCCGATCAAGGTGGAGGCTGATGCCAATTTTGAGGACGTAGACGCTCCCGCTCGCTTTATCCCGGAGCGGAGATACTGGATATCGGCCTTTGAGAGCGCCGTCCAATTCTCCCAGAACTACGTTTCGGAGAACTGGTACAAGGGTGGAAGTAGCAACTTGAACCTGTTCACCAAGAACAATTTAAAATACGACTATAAGAAAGATAAGGTACAAGTAACGAACGAACTGGAATTCAAAGCCAGCGTATATACGGCACCGAAGGATACCTTAAGGAACTATAAGATCGGTGACGACGTATTCCGTATACACAGCAACGTCGGCTACCAAGCGTTCAACAAATGGTACTATACGTTCGACGCTGAGTTCAAGACCCAGTTCTTCACCAACTATCAAGAGAACGAGCACATCAAGCAGGCCGCGTTCCTTGCCCCGTTCTCTATCAACTTCGGTCTCGGTATGAAATACGAGCTGGAAAAACAATTTACCGACAAGCATAAGAAGATTAAATTCAGCACCAACTTGGCGCCGATCTCCTATACATATATGTATACGACACAAGAGATCGATTATAGCCGTCACGGTTTCAAGAAAAACGAGGAAACCGGTGAGTTCAATAATAAGCTAAGCCAAATAGGTTCCACGATCCGTGCAGACCTCGCCTTCGATTTCAACCGTAACGTAAGCTGGCAATCCCGTCTTTATTTCTTTACCACTTATGGCGATCATACCATCGGGGAGTTCGAGAACACCTTGGTTCTGGCCATCAGCCGCTTTTTCTCCACACGTATCTATTTTCACCTTAGATACGATGATGGAGTGGAAAAAACAGAGGATAACAAGAGTTATTTCCAGCTTAATGAGTTGTTAAGTTTCGGTTTTAATTACAAATGGTAAGCTAGGATTTAAGATTTCGAATAATAAACTTTGTTAATCGTGACATAGTTTCTAAATTATACTTACTTTTGCCTTGATTTTGCAATGTCGAGATTACAAATATGAGCGAAAGTATAAATCATACAGGATTTGTAGAGAAGATCGATGGCGACACCGTCTTCGTCCGCATTACCCAACAATCCGCATGCTCGGGATGCCACGCACAGTCTATGTGCTCGGCATCCGAGAAAAAGGATAAGATCATTGAGGTACCCGATCGGTCGGGACGGTTTCGCATTAACGAGGAAGTGATAATATGCGGACAAAATTCCATGGGGCTTCAGGCCGTATTGCTGGCATTTGTCATTCCTTTGGTGATAGTCGTAGGGGCCATCGTGATCGGTACGAATCTACAATGGGACGAGACCACAAGCGGGTTAACCGGTTTATCGCTTTTACTGCCTTATTACTGTATACTATACTTAATGCGTGACAAACTAAAAAGACGATTTATATTTACTTTGAAAAAACTTAATTGATAATATATCATGATTTTAATTGCCGTTATTTCATTAGGAGCAATCGGGGCGGTCGGAGCGGTTTTCCTCTACGCTGCTTCCAAGAAATTTGAAGTCTACGAAGATCCTCGCATCGCGCAAGTACAGGAAGTCCTTCCCGGGGCGAACTGTGGAGGTTGCGGTTATCCGGGTTGCGCCGGATTCGCGGGCGCTTGCGTAAAAGCTGACTCATTAGACGGATTGCTCTGCCCCGTTGGTGGTGGCCCGGTCATGGCCAAGGTCGCTACGATACTGGGTAAAGAGGCGGGTACAACCGAACCCATGGTAGCCGTTGTCCGTTGCAACGGAACTTGTCAGGCCCGTCCACGTACAAACTCTTATGATGGAACGAAAAGTTGCGCCATCGCCTCTACCCTTTACGGAGGCGAGACGAATTGTTCTTTCGGTTGCCTAGGTTATGGCGACTGTGTGAACGCCTGCGCTTTCGACGCGATCCACATCAACCCGGCTACGGGAATCGCCGAGGTGGACGAGGAAAAATGCACTTCCTGCGGCGCTTGCGTGAAGGCTTGCCCGAAGAGTATCATCGAGTTGAGAAAGAAAGGACCTAAATCACGCCGGATTTACGTGTCTTGCGTAAATAAAGATAAGGGAGCCGCCGCCCGCAAGGCTTGCGCCAACGCTTGTATCGGCTGTGGCAAATGCGCCAAGGAATGTCCGTTCGAGGCGATCACCGTAACAAACAACGTAGCTTATATCGATTATACGAAGTGCCGGATGTGCCGCAAATGCGTGGCTGTATGTCCGACAGGAGCTATTCATGAGCTGAATTTCCCTCCTCGCAAGGAAGCCGCTCCCGCTCCGAAAGCGGAGACCGTGAAACCGGCGCCGAAGGCAGAGGCTACCGTGAAACCGGAAGCCGCTCCGAAAGCTACAAGTGAAGAAAAAACAAATCTAAATTAAAATCTAATAGTATGCTAAGGACATTTCGAATCGGAGGTATACATCCCCCCGAGAATAAACTGTCTGCCGGTAAGAAAATTACGGCTCTCGCTACGCCTAAACAGGTGATTATCCCCCTCAGCCAGCATATCGGCGCCCCGGCGCAGGCCGTGGTGAAGAAAGGGGATCTGGTAAAGGTGGGTACATTGCTAGCCAAGGCGGGTGGTTTCGTATCAGCGAACATCCACTCTTCCGTATCCGGCAAAGTGAACAAGATAGATAACGCTCTCGACGCTAGCGGATACAAACGTCCCGCTATCTATATAGATGTGGAAGGTGATGAATGGGAAGAGACGATCGACCGCAGCGAGACCTTAGTGAAGGAGTGTGCGCTGTCTTCCAAGGAAATCGTGGATAAGATCGCCGCTTCCGGTATCGTCGGTCTGGGTGGAGCGACTTTCCCTACGCAGGTGAAATTGATGCCGCCTCCCGGAAACAAGGCAGAGATCGTAATCATCAACGCCGTGGAGTGTGAGCCTTATCTTACTTCCGACCATTCGTTGATGCTGGAGAAAGGCGAGCAAATCCTAGTCGGTGTCACGATCCTAATGAAAGCGGTCAACGTGAACAAGGCCGTGATCGGTATCGAGAATAACAAGCCGGACGCTATCGCCCATCTGCAAAAGTTGGCGGTAAATTATAAAGGTATAGAGATCATGCCGCTTAAGGTACAATATCCGCAAGGAGGCGAGAAACAATTGATCGACGCCGTTATTCGCCGTCAGGTAAAAAGTGGTGCGCTTCCTATCTCGGCGGGTGCCGTGGTACAGAACGTAGGAACTGCTTATGCCGTTTACGAGGCGGTACAAAAGAACAAACCGTTGTTCGAGCGTGTGGTGACGATCACGGGTAAGGCGGTAGCTAATCCTTCCAATTTCTTGGTTCGTATGGGAACCCCGATCAGTTGCTTGATCGAGGCCGCAGGTGGCCTGCCCGAGAATACGGGTAAGATTATCGGTGGCGGACCGATGATGGGTAAAGCGTTGATCAGCGCCGAGGTGCCGGTTTGCAAAGGAAGCTCCGGTGTTTTATTACTGACGACGGAGGAATCTGTCCGCAAGCCGATCCGGGATTGCATCCGTTGCGCCAAATGCGTAGGTGTCTGCCCGATGGGATTGAACCCTACCCTATTGATGAACGCCACGGAATTCCAGAATTGGGAATTGGCGGAGAAGAACTATATCACCGACTGTATCGAGTGCGGGTCGTGTAGTTATACCTGTCCGGCCAACCGTCCGTTGCTGGATCAGATCCGGTTGGGTAAAGGAAAAGTTATGGGTATTATCCGGTCTAGAAAGTCATAAAACAAGAGCAACATGGAAAATAATTTATACGTATCGCCCTCGCCCCACATCCATGGAGGCGACAGCATAAGCAAAAATATGTATGGTGTACTGATTGCCCTTATCCCGGCTTTCTTGGTATCCCTTTATTTCTTCGGTCTGGGAGCGTTGATCGTTACGGTCGTATCGGTTCTGGCCTGTATGATATTCGAGTATTTGATCCAGCGATTCCTGATGAAAAAGGAACCGACCCTTTGCGATGGCTCCGCTATCCTGACGGGCGTATTGCTGGCCTTCAACCTACCTTCCAACCTTCCGGTCTGGATCATTATCATCGGAGCGTTGGCGGCGATCGGCATCGGCAAGATGTCTTTCGGTGGATTAGGTAATAATATTTTCAATCCGGCGTTAGTCGGACGTGTATTCTTATTGATCTCCTTCCCGGCACAGATGACGACTTGGCCGGTGGTAGATGCCTTGAACGTTTTCCCGATGACTTATACGGATGCCCAGACCGGCGCAACGGTATTGTCGTTGATGAACGAAGGCGTGACCGAGCTTCCGTCTTACGGGAATATGCTTGTAGGGGCTATGGGAGGTAGTCTCGGTGAAGTGAGCGCCGTGGCCTTGATCCTCGGTCTTTTATTCATGCTATGGAAAAAGATCATCACTTGGCAGATCCCGGTATCCATCTTGGCTACCGTATTCGTATTCACGGGCATCATGCACTTGGTGAATCCGGTACAATACGCCAGCCCGTTCGTTCACTTATTATCCGGCGGTTTGTTATTAGGCTCCATCTTTATGGCGACCGACTACGTAACCTCGCCGATGAGCAAGAACGGAATGCTTGTCTACGGCGTGGGAATCGGAATCCTTACCACGGTGATCCGTTTGTTCGGGTCTTACCCGGAAGGTATGTCGTTCGCTATCCTGATCATGAACGCATTTACTCCGCTAATCAACAGCTATATCAAACCTAAACATTTCGGAGGAAAGTAAGCATGGCAAAATTAAAATCAACATTACCCAATATGCTCCTTTCACTAACAGGCATTTGCTTGGTAGCAGGGGCGATCCTAGCCGGAGTGAACCAGTTTACCGCCGGCCCTATAGCGGTAGCTAAAGCGACCGCCTTGGAGGAAGCGATTAAAGCCGTTGCTCCCGAGTTCGACAACAAACCGACTGAGGACGTCTATATGGCCGTCTCCTCCGATGGTGATTCCCTCAAGATTTATCCTGCCAAGAAAGGCGGACAAGTCGTTGGCGGAGCCGTAGAGAGTAATACGAAAAAAGGCTTTAGCGGTGAGATACGGGTTATCGTAGGTTTCGATATGGATGGCAAGATCTTGAACTATTCCGTATTGCAACACGCCGAGACTCCGGGCTTGGGAGCCAAGATGCAAGAATGGTTCCGTGCGGACAAGAACAAGCAAAGTGTCTTGGGACGTACGATTCCGGACGGAGGCTTAAAAGTAACAAAAGATGGTGGCGACGTGGACGCTATCACGGCAGCGACCATCTCCAGCCGTGCGTTCCTCGATGCCGTGAACCGTGCGTATAGCGCATTCGCAGGCGTAGACGGATTAACGGGTGCCACTTCAACTGATAACAAATAAAAAGGGAGGACAGAGCAATGAGTAATCTAAAAATATTGATGAATGGTATCATCACGGAGAACCCGACATTTGTATTACTGTTAGGTATGTGTCCTACCTTGGGAACGACCTCTTCGGCCATCAACGGCATGAGTATGGGATTGGCTACGATGTTCGTATTGATTTGCTCGAATATCGTGATTTCCGCCTTGAAAAACGTAATCCCCGACTTGGTGCGTATCCCGGGATATATCGTTGTGATCGCGACGTTCGTGACCGTAGTGCAGATGTGCATGGAAGCGTTCGTCCCGGCTTTATACGCTAGCTTGGGATTATTTATCCCGTTGATCGTGGTAAACTGTATCGTACTAGGACGTGCCGAGGCTTTCGCTGCGAAGAACGGCGTAATCCCATCCGCTTTCGACGGAATCGGTATCGGACTGGGCTTTACGATGGCTCTTACGCTGCTGGGCGCTTGCCGTGAGTTCTTGGGAACCGGTAAGTTATTCAACGTAACCTTGATGCCCGAGGAATATGGTTCGCTGATCTTCGTATTGGCTCCGGGAGCGTTTATCGCCTTGGGTTATCTGGTAGCAATAGTAAACAAACTACGTAAAGCATAATAAACGGATCATATGGAATATATATTGATATTTATCGCCGCCGTATTCGTTAATAACGTTGTACTGGCACAGTTCTTGGGAATTTGTCCGTTCTTGGGGGTATCTAAGAAAGTGGAGACTGCCGCAGGCATGGGAGCCGCCGTTACGTTCGTGCTTACGATCGCCACGATTGTTACATTCCTCGTGCAAAAATACATATTGGACGCTTTCGGATTAGGGTTCATGCAGACGATCAGTTTCATCTTGATCATCGCCGCCTTGGTTCAGATGGTGGAAATCATATTGAAGAAGGTCTCTCCCGCCCTTTATCAAGCGTTGGGTGTATTCCTTCCGTTGATCACCACGAACTGCTGTATCTTGGGTGTGGCTATCCTTGTAATCCAAAAAGAGTATAATTTATTAGAATCTGTGGTATATGCTATCTCGACCGCTATTGGATTTGCGCTAGCTTTGATTATCTTCGCGGGTATTCGGGAGCAACTAGCCATGACGCATGTTCCGGAAGGCATGAAAGGCACTCCTATCGCCTTGATAACGGCCGGTTTGCTAGCTATGGCTTTTATGGGATTCTCGGGTATCGTATAACAAACTTATCTAAATGAACACTAGAATGAAAAAGAAGATTTTAGTAGCGGGCGGAACCGGTTATATCGGCTCACACACCACAGTAGAATTGCAGAACGCCGGATATGAGGTAGTCATTATCGACGATTTGTCAAACTCGAATATCGAGGTGCTCGATGGTATCGAGAAAATCACGGGCATCCGTCCGGAGTTTATCCAATTGGATCTAAAGGATAAGGAAGGTACTCGCAAGGCATTGGAAGCTCATCCGGGCATCAAAGGCATTATCTTGTTCGCCGCTAGCAAGGCGGTAGGAGAATCCGTACAGCAGCCTTTGAAGTATTATCGCAATAATATTGTCACTTTGGTGAACTTGTTGGAGATGATGCCTGAATTCAATATCGAAGGTATCGTATTCTCTTCCTCTTGTACGGTATACGGACAACCGGACCCGGAGAACTTGCCGGTAACCGAGAATGCCCCGATCAAACCCGCTATGTCTCCTTATGGAAACACGAAGCAGATCAACGAGGAGATTATCCGGGATACGATCCACGCAGGAGCGCCTTTCAAGAGTATCATCTTGCGCTACTTCAACCCGATAGGCGCACACCCAAGCGCAGAGATCGGCGAGTTGCCGAATGGTGTTCCCCAGAACTTGATCCCGTACTTGACACAGACGGCTATGGGTATCCGCAAGGAACTAAGCGTATTCGGCGATGATTATGATACAGCAGACGGTTCTTGCATCCGTGACTATATCAATGTCGTAGACTTGGCGAAAGCACATGTAATCGCTATGGACCGTATGCTTGAGAATAAGTCTGATGAGCATATCGAGATATTCAACCTAGGTACCGGCAATGGTGTTTCTGTCCTTGAACTGATCAATACCTTCGAGCAGACAACAGGCGTTAAGGTTCCGCACAAGATCGTGGGCCGTCGTGAAGGTGATATCGAGAAGGTATGGGCCAATCCGGAGCACGCGAATAAGGTATTAGGCTGGACCGCCAAGGAGACTTTAGCCGACACCCTGCAATCCGCATGGAACTGGCAGAAACGTTTGAGAGAACGTGGCATCCAGTAAATAACACAAAAAAAGAGGCCGTATCTGATAGCGCTTAGCTAAGGATACGGCCTTTTTTATATCCTTATATCTACAAGTACTTCTCTAAGATCTCAAGAACCTTCCCGAAATCGATCGGCTTAGCGATATGCTCATTCATTCCGGATTCTTTACACAACTTGATGTCTTCCGCAAATGCGTTCGCAGACATGGCTACTATCGGCATGGACTTGATATCCGGACGTTCTAATGCCCGAATATGGCGAGTAGAGTCGTACCCGTTCATGACCGGCATCTGGATATCCATAAATACCAAGTCATAATATCCCGGACTAGAGTTTTTTACCATATTCACCGCGACAAGGCCATTTTCCGCCTCCTCTACCACCGCACCGGTCTCTTCTAGCAACACAGTCGCTATTTCCCTATTCAAGCTATTATCTTCCACCAGCAAGATCCGCTTACCCTCAAAGTTACCGAAAGGATATTGAGGCTTCTCCGTCTCTTCCTCTTTTTTCTCTTGCTTGATAGCGAAACTTTTCATCAAATAAAATAACTTGGATTTCATCAACGGCTTACTTATGAATCCATCGACACCGGCTCGTTGGGCTATTTCCTCAAAATGCGGACAATCATAAGCGGAAAGAATAATGATCGGAATATCCCGGCCAACGACTTTTCGGATACGGGTAGCGGTCTCGATCCCATCCATTCCCGGCATTTTCAGATCAAGGATAACGGCAAAATAGTCATCATTAAGATGATGTGCCCTCTCTACTTTCCCGATAGCCTCCTCACCAGAAATGGCATACTCGCCTTTCATTCCGATCTCGTTAATCCTCATACATGCGTTCTCGCAACACACGATATCATCGTCTACCACGAGAACCGGTAAATCCCTTAAATGATCATCCTCAAAACACCCTTGATCCTGCAATTTCAACTGCATCGTAAATGTAAAAACGGAACCTTTGCCATATTCACTCTCCACCTGAATCTCACCATTCATCATATGAGCGATATTACGGCTTATTGCCATGCCTAAGCCGGTTCCTTGTATATTCCGCAGGGTTGCGTCTTCCGCACGTTCAAATGGCTCGAAAACCTTGTGTAAGAAATCCGGCTTTATCCCGATACCATTGTCTATAACCGTAACCTCAAATAAACCATAATTACCATTTTTAATTGGCTTTTCCCGTATCTCAAGTGTTATTTTCCCATAGTCCGGCGTATACTTTATGGCGTTCGACAGCAAATTCAACAATACTTGCTGAATCCGTTGCACATCGCCAATCAGCTTTTCATGTTTGACTTGAAACAAGTGAACCCGGAAATCCTGAAACTTCTGACTGACCGAAGTCTGAACCATAGTAATTACGCTTTGCAATAACTCGCCCATATCGAACTCCTCGTCTGTCAGCAAAATATGTCCGCTCTCTACCTTAGACATATCCAAGACCTCATTGATCAAGTTCAATAACAATTTGGAAGAAACCATAATCTTCTTCAAGCAATCCACTATACGCTCCCGATCGTCGATATGCATACTGGCGATAGTGGTCATACCGATAATGGCATTCATCGGAGTACGTATATCATGGCTCATACGGGATAAGAAATCCGATTTAGCCTGATTTGCCGATTTAGCCACTTGTAGGGCATCTTGAAGTAATTGCCTTTGCCGCTCTTCCTCACGAACCTCCATAATATCGGTCCGGGTCAAAAGAAGTATATTCCTCTCCTTATCGAAAAAGCTAAAACGCATCTTCTTATCCCTAAAAACGCCATTCTCCATCACCTGACAGAACAAGACATACTCACGGGAATTTCGTAAGACAGATAAGACATGATCTAGGGAAAGATTTCGGGTTAACTCATCTCGCTGATCCTCCGGCACATATTTGTGGTGGAACTCGGCTACCTCTTTTTCATAGTCATTACTCGCTATCGGGGGGGACCGGCGTCCCACTTTCACGATTGGAAGTATACATGACATAGCTATTCGTGTTTGCCTCTATATAAACGACATAATCATACTCAGTCTGAACGGCAGCCTCTACGATCTGTGCCTTGCGACAATGATTCACATAGCGGCTGAAAAGAATGACACGATCCGGAATTCCACTCTTATCTTTCAAGATACGAATAAAAGCCTCATGCCACTCAAAACCAAACAAATCATTACAGAAACGCATGTCGAACTTCTTATTCGCTACGCCGCTAGCCGCCATTTGCCGCAATGAATTCAAGGATAAGATCTCCTCCCATTTCCCTAAATCCGCAGGATATACATATTCTTGAATGTAAGTCTGGCAAAGTTCTGTATAATCCAAACATTCTCCTTCCCTTTCGGGAGTCATCGAATCTTTGATTATCTCAACCTTTTCATTACCTAATGTGACGATCCAAAGCGTATCAACTAGCTCGTTTACACCACAGAGTAGTTCTTCCAAATTTAAAGTAGTATTTGTCATTTTCAATGATATAGATTTAATTAAGAGGAATAGAGATCCTATGATTTTGAGAGTATTTCATCGAGCCTCCCTCTCCAATCCTCTCCATTCAAAGGCTGATAGGTATGGAACCCTAGTTCCTGCCCCACTACGATATTATTCTTACCATCATCTACAAATAATGTTTCCTCTGGTCTGATTCCTGAATCCAAGACCATGCGATCAAAAATTTCACGATCCGGCTTCGTGACACCGATCTCATAAGAGAGATACAATTTATCGAAATAATCATTTAATGGACGGCCCGCCGGCGTAAACTCTTTTGTCTGTGCCCATTCAAGCTGTATGATCGGATTTGTATTGCTCAATAAATAGACTTGATATTTCTCACGGAGTTTTAATATGTAGTCCAATTTATATTGGGGAACGCCGCCAATGAAGCCAAACCAAGCCCAACAAATATCCTCATAAGAAAGGTCTTTACCCGTATACTTCCGTAAATAGCGACAAAACTCCTCTACTCCGATCTTTCCGGTCTCCAGATCTTGAAAAACCCCTTTTTGTTCGTAAGGATCTATCAATCCATCGGCATCTTTGACCCCAATCTCTATTAAACGGCGAACAGGTTCATCCCGGTCCAAATCTATGATAACGCCCCCCAGATCGAATACTATATTTTTTATTTTACCCATTGCGATACTATTTAAGTCCCAAAGATACAATTTATTCCGTATATCTAGGTTACAAGGATAAAAAAGGGTATAATCTTCAACGATTATACCCCAATCCAAAGCTATATTTATGTATATAAGACTTAATCCAATTTATGGATCACCAAACCGGAGCGAAGCTTCGGTTCGAACCACGTCGTCTTCGGCGGCATGATATTACCCGTATCGGCGATATCCATCAATTGCTTCATCGTAACGGGATACAAAGCCAAGGCAACCTTCATCTCACCGCTATCCACACGGCGTTTCAATTCACCCAGGCCACGGATACCTCCCACGAAATCGATTCGCTTGTCCGAACGTAAATCCTTAATGCCTAAAATCTCATCCAGAATCAAGTTCGAAGAGATCGTGACATCCAATACGCCTATCGGGTCATTATCATCGTACGTACCGGGCTTAGCGGTCAAAGAATACCATTTCCCTCCTAAATACAGGGAGAAATTGTGCAAGGCACCCGGTTTGTAAATAGCAGAGCCCTTCTCCTCTACCACGAAGTTTTTCGTTAATCTCTCAACGAATTGTTCCTCGGTCAAGCCGTTCAAGTCTTTTACCACACGGTTGTAATCGATAATGGTCAATTGGTTGGCCGGGAAGCAAACAGCCATGAAATAGTTATACTCCTCGTCTCCCTTATGACCCGGGTTTTGCTTGGCCTTCTCCGCTCCTACCAAAGCAGCGGCGGCGGAACGATGATGTCCGTCGGCAATATACAACGCAGGCATCTCCCCGAATAACTCCGTGATGCGAGCGATATCCTTATCCTCATCGATAATCCAGAACGTATGGCCGAAACCGTCTAATTTCGCCACGAAATTATATTCGGGCTCACGAGCCGTATATTTCATAACGATAGCGTCTAGCTCTGAGTTGTCGGGATAAGCGAAGAATACCGGCTCGATATTAGCGTTGTTGACACGTACGTGTTTCATGCGATCCTCCTCCTTGTCACGGCGGGTCAGCTCATGTTTCTTGATCGTGCCATTCATATAATCGGGAACATAAGCCCCGACTACCAACCCATATTGAGTCTTGCCATTCATGGTTTGGGCATAAACATAATAGCATTCTTTCTGATCCTGAACCAACCAACCTTTTTCCTGAAAATTATTGAAATTGGCGGCGGCCTTCAGGTAAACAGCCGGATCATGCTCATCCGTCCCTTCTGGGAAATCGATTTCCGGTTTAATGATATGGTAAAGGGATTTCTCGTTTCCTTCCGCTTCCACACGAGCTTCTTGCGAGTTCAATACGTCATAGGGACGGGAAGCCACCTCCTCTATAAATTCTTTTGGCGGACGAACTCCCTTGAAAGGTTTTATTTTTGCCATGGTAATTAAATCTAATTGGTTTATGTATCAATGTAGAGACGGGGCGTGCCCCGTCTCTACAACCGGATATTCTTATTTATTAACCCGATACTTTTCATTGCCATTCACCAAGAAATCAACGATCTGCTTGGCGGCGGCGATACCAGCGTTGATATTAGCCTCGGCGGTCTGGGCACCCATCTTTTTCGGGGTGCTGAAATAACGACCGGCATATTTCTCGGCCAATTCCGCATGGATAGCGGGCATAATATCTGTCAAGTACTTGAAGTCCGGACGCTCTTCCAACATCTTAGCGAGTCCAGCCTCATCCATCACCTCCTTACGAGCCGTATTCACTACGATAGCTCCCTTCGGCATGGAATTCATCAACTCGAAATTGATAGAACCCTTCGTCTCGGCCGTAGCCGGAATATGCAAAGAGACGATTTGGCAAGCCTTAAACAAATCGGCTGTAGAAGCTACAGCCTTCACACCATCGGCCTCAATCACGGAAGCCGGACAGAACGCATCGTAAGCGTAAACCTCCATACCGAAGCCTTTAGCGATACGAGCCACGTTACGGCCCACGTTTCCATAAGCCAAGATACCCAATTTCTTTCCTTTCAACTCTGTTCCGGAAGTACCGTTATAGAAATTACGAACCCCGTACACCAACATACCGAATACCAATTCGGCGACAGCGTTAGAGTTTTGTCCCGGCGTATTCATCACGCATACCTTATGGGCAGTAGCCGCATCCAAGTCCACGTTATCATACCCCGCACCGGCACGAACCACGATCTTCAGGTTCTTAGCGGCATCCAATACCTCAGCGTCCACCTTATCGCTACGGATAATCACGGCATCGGCATCCTTAACCGCATCCAGCAATTGCGCCTTCTCTGTATATTTCTCCAAAAGAGCCAGTTCCATGCCAGCGCCTTCCACTACCTCCCGGATGCCTTTCACAGCGACAGCGGCGAAAGGTTTCTCTGTAGCAACTAATATCTTTGCCATGTCTGAATCCTCCTTAATTAATGTTGTTTCTCGAACTCTTTCATGCAAGCTACCAAAGCCTCCACGCTGCTCTTCGGCATCGCATTATAAAGAGAGGCACGGAAACCACCTACAGAACGGTGTCCCTTGATACCTACCATACCAGCGGCAGTAGCATATTTACTGAACTCGTCCTCCAACTCCTTATACTCATCATTCATCACGAAACAAACATTCATGATCGAACGATCTTCCTCCGCTACCGTACCACGGAACAACTTATTGCGATCGATCTCATCGTATAAGATCGCCGCGTTCTCAAGATCCTTCTTCTCCATAGCGGCGATACCACCTTGTTCCTTATACCATTTCAAGGTCTGTAAAGCCGCGTAAATAGGCAATACAGGAGGTGTATTGAACATGGAATCCTTTTTAATATGGGTAGCGTAGTTCAACATGGTCGGGATCGGACGGTCTACATGTCCTAAAGCGTCCACACGAACGATAGCCAAAGTCACGCCGGCAGGAGCCAAGTTCTTTTGAGCACCCGCATAGATAATATCATATTTGGAAATATCGATCGGACGAGAGAAAATATCGGAAGACATATCGCAAACCAAACGTTGCTTCACATCCGGATCCTTACGCATCTCTGTTCCGTAAATCGTATTATTAGAAGTAAAATGGAAATAATCCGAGTCATCAGCGATCGCATAACCCTTCGGGATGTAAGTATAGTTCTTGTCTTTGGAAGAAGCGACAACATCTACCTCCCCAAACAACTTAGCTTCCTTGATAGCGTTCGAAGCCCATGTGCCGGTATCCAAATAAGAGGCTTTCTTATTCAACAGATTGTAAGGAACCATACAGAACTGCATGCTGGCGCCACCGCCCATGAATACAACCTCATAGCCTGCCGGAACATCCAGTAATTCCTTGATCAACGCACGTGCCTCGTCGTTTACGGCTACAAACTCCTTACTTCTATGAGAGATCTCAAGAAGTGATAACCCCATACCCGCAAAATTTTCTACCGCAGCGGCTGTATTCTTAATTGTATACTCGCTCAAGATAGAAGGACCTGCATAAAAATTGTGCTTCTTCATACCAATGTCTTTTTAGAATGTTATTATAAATAAAGTAACTATTTTTTCAAAAACAGGCGGCTAATGTAACTATTTTTTCTCATTTGCCGACACTTTTCGAGCATTTTTTAATTTACAATCAGAATATGTCAATTAAAAACGATCTCCCCAAAGGCGCCTCATTTGCTCAATTAGTTTGTGCTCGGCCGGATTTTCCTGTCCTTTCCACAAACGTTCGCCCAAAATTTCCTTCGGAAGATACTCCTGCTTTACAAAATGATTTTCGTAGTCGTGCGCATATTTATATTCCTTGCCATACTCCAGTTCAGCCATTAATTTGGTAGGCGCGTTGCGTAGATGAAGCGGTACGGGTAAATTCCCAGTCCGGTTAACAAGTGCCAAAGCGTCGTTGATCGCCATATAGGCCGAATTACTTTTCGGGCTGCAAGCCAGATAAACGGTCGTCTCGGCCAGGATGATCCGACCCTCCGGCCAGCCGATCTTCTTCAAGGCATCGAAACATGCGTTCGCCAGCAAAAGCGCATTCGGATTCGCCAATCCGATATCCTCAGAAGCGGAGATCACCAACCGCCGTGCGATAAACTCAGGGTCTTCTCCCCCGGCCACCATACGGGCGAGCCAGTAAATGGCGCCATCGGGATCGCTACCCCGGATCGACTTGATAAAAGCGGAGATTATATCGTAATGCATCTCCCCTCCCTTATCATACGCCGCAGGGTTCTCCTGCAACCTCTCCACTACCTTCTCATCCAGAATCTCAATATCGTCACTCTCCTCGGCAGACACCACCAGTTCCAGAATATTCAGCAACTTCCGAGCGTCTCCTCCCGAGTAACGTAACATGGCATCCGTTTCCGTCAGCCTTATGTTTTTATCCTTCAGAACGACATCCTCGGCGATCGCCTTATGCAATAGCGTAAGCAAGTCATTCTTGTCCAGCGATTTCAACACGTACACCTGACAACGGGATAACAAAGGACGGATTACCTCGAACGAGGGATTCTCCGTGGTTGCCCCAATCAGCGTCACCACGCCCGTCTCCACGGCGTTCAGCAATGAGTCTTGCTGCGACTTACTGAACCGGTGTATCTCATCAATAAACAATATCGGTGATACCGTATTGAAGAAGCGGTTGCTCTTGGCCTTCTCTATCACCTCCCGCACGTCCTTCACTCCCGAACTGATCGCACTTAACGTATAAAAAGGCGCATCCAACTTATTCGCTATGATCTGCGCTAAGGTAGTCTTCCCGACTCCCGGCGGCCCCCACAATATAAAAGAGGGAACCCGTCCCGCATCAATCATCTTCCTCAACACGGCTCCCTGGCCTACCAGGTGCTTCTGTCCGATATAATCATCCAACGTCTTCGGACGTAATCTCTCTGCTAATGGTTGACTCATCATGGAAGCAAAAGTCGGATATTTTATTTACTTTTCAAAGGATAAGTCAAGAAATTTATCGTATAAAAAGAATGTTAAACAACAGGAAATAGTGACATAATGAAAGAACAATCACTACAAATACACTTTTACCCATATAATATACTAACATTATGACAATGAAAATTTAACATTCCCTTAATTCCCTATCCTTTCTATCCCATACTTTTAGCGATATCTTCTTAACACATTATACCTTCTTTCTTGAAGCATTAAATATCTATCAACTGGTGCATGATCGTCCAACAGTTGGTGCATGATCATGCAACGTCTGTTAGATGATCATGCACCAATTGTTAGATGATCTATATTTCCATATAAAACCAATAAGCCTTCCAAGGAAATGGGATAAGGGAAGCTATCAAAACATGTAAGATATATAACAAAAAAAGATGCCCCTCCATAATCGGAGAGGCACCCTATACCTTATATTATATATGTTAGATTAGCGAGTTCCGCCAGCCCACCATACAGGCTCTGAATATACGTATTGACCGTCGCCATAAGCGGCTTTTACTTCCGGATTTGATACCACGTCACTATTACCATAAGGCATACGAAGAGGGAATTTTTTCGTATTCGCCAATGTCACGAAATTCTCTCCTAATCCTTTCATTCTACGGATATCATTAAAAGTCTCGGTAGCCTCTCCCGATGCCCCCCACAAAGCCATATATTTCTGGATCATGGTCTCTTTCAAAGGATTTACAGCAAACAACGGTTTAACTTGGTTATCGAAATATGTATTGGCCGTCTCCTCTGTCATTTTTTCTGAATTCACGACCATTTTGCTACCCATATAAGTGATAGCAGAAGAGACACTTCTCTCAGCATTTGCGATTCCGGCAGCTACCGCCTCTTTCAACGCTTTCTCGGCGTCAGACGTACGGTTTAAGCGACATAACGCCTCAGCTTGCAAGAATTTCAACTCATGATAACTCATCAACATCGTAGGAGCCGTGTTTGAATATACAAAGGCGGAAACACCATATTTCTGCATATTCTGCTCAGGAGTACCATTCGGGGCCGGAACTAAGTTCTTATCAGCAGAGCCTGTAACCTGTACGCGTTTCTTGTCAGCCGTAGTAGGAGAAAGCATCACTCTTTCCAATCGAGGATCTTTACGCTCAATCAACTTGTCCGTCAAGCTCTGGCTATTGGCAAAACCAGCGCGAGAATCGAAGTAACCAAAGAATGGGTTGATATTATTCGCATCATAGACAGCGTATGCAGCCTCGTCATCCGCAGAAGTAAAAGATTTTGATACATAGTCCAAAACCTTATTCAAGTCAGCTTGCTTATCCGTGGAACGATTGATCAGACGCATCGTATAACGAGCCTTCAAACCATAAGCGAATTTAATCCATTTCTCGGCATCTCCATTATACAAATAATCATACGTACCAACCGGTGAACGATCAGACTGATTCAAATCCTCGATCGCCTTGTCCAAGGAGGCCATTATAGAGACATAAATCTCCTCTTGCTTATCTATTTTAGGATTCATATTCACCGGTGAGCCATTCTCATCCAATAAAGAAGCTTCACTATAAGGTGTATCTCCAAATATATCCGCCAATAGAGCGCCATTGTAAGCTTCCATGACCTCAGCGATACCTCTCGTCACTAAATTTCCCTCATCACGCTTACCTTCTTGACATTGACCGATAATAATACGAGCGTTCTTCAAGCTTGTATAAACATTTCCCCACGTATTCTCAAACGTAGAAGAGGCAGAAGGCTCATTCAAACGAATTTCCGCGTTATATAACTGGTTTTCGATACCCACTTCATATTCCACGTAGGAAGATGAATAGGTATTGAAGTCTCCGCTAACGTTGGAAAATGCAGTAGAAGTAATCAAGTCGGCCAAGATAAATTTGCCATCCACGCTATTTGTATGGCTCGTATCTTGGTTAATCCGATCCATTACATCCTCGGAACATCCAGCCAATGCCAAGGATACGGCCGACATAACAGCCAACCCTTTAAATGATTTTATTATTGTATTCATATATATCTGTCTTCTTTATAAATTAGAAATTTACGTTGACACCAAAACCGTAGCTAGATGTACCCGGTAAGGAGAAACGCTCGAAAGCGCCAGCCATATTGTTATTTCCTTGAGTAGCCTCCGGATCGAAGCCTTTTATCTCAGACCATACAATGATATTACGGGCGAAAACATTCACGTTTACATTCAAGTTATCTTTCTTATATACAGGATATGACAATGAAAGTTCACGCAATTTCAAGAACGAGTTGTCATAGACATAGGCTTCGTCAATGCCCCTCACGCTTTTGAAATACTCCTCTGCATCTGATCCTTTCACTCCACCCGTATAGGGAACATAGATAGGTTTACCATCCGCATCTACGCCCTTCTGTTCAACAGCAGCATAGTCAAAATGATATTTATCACTCTTACGAACCTCTCCAGATAACTTACTTGTACCGTAGAAGTTTGTCTCACCAGCCGTACCACTATACATTTGTCCACCTTGCTTCCAGTCAAATACAGCAGCCAAACGGAATTTATACAACTCGATATTCGTATTGAAACCCAAACGGAAATCAGGAGAAACCTTACCGATTACTTGGGTCTCACCAGCCTCTGGTATACCTTTTTCGTTTACTACAATTCGTCCTTCGCCATCACGTTTGTAACCAACACCATAGATTACCGGGAATTTATCGCCGATACCTGCACGTACTTGAGGAGTCACGAAACCACCCAACATAATGCTCTCTACGCCCGGAGCCAACTCGTCTACATAATTGTCGATCTTTGAGAAGTTAAAAGCGAAGTCCAGCTTGAAATTCTTCGTATCAACCGGAGAGATACCTAATGTAATCTCATGTACGTTTGAGTGCATCTTTCCACCATTCATCATCATACTGGAAGCACCTGTGGAGCCAGCCAAAGGCACCTCGAAGATTTGGTCTTTCACGTTCTGACGAGAATACGTATAATTCAATGAAACTAAACCATTCAAGAAAGTCAAGTCAGCACCAAGCTCATAAGACTTCGTGTTCTGAGGCTTCAAGTTCGGATCATAAACCACGAAATAAGGAATATACGCCATATTTCCATTAATCGGATACATAATAGGTGTTCCCTGGAAGAAACCACCACCATAACTTGGCGTATAATAATAAGACGGCACATATTCTCCTGCCATACCTACCTCTGCGTAAGAGCCACGGATCTTACCAAATGTCAAGATATCATTCTTCAAGGCTTCCACTTCCGTGAATACCCATCCAAGGGATACGGAAGGATAAAAGAACGAACGGTTATCTCTCGGCATAGAAGACACGATATCGTTACGTCCCGTAACATTCAAATAAAGCATATTCTTCCAAGCCAAAGATAAGCTAGCGAAGTTACCTACCGTACGTTTTCTCTTATACTCATGAGAGCTGTTGAATACAGAAGCGTTGTTCAAATGGTTCCAGCCCGGGAAGTTGAAGCTATATCCCACGGCTTGAGTATTACTGATTCGCTTATCTACAAGCTCATTACCCAACAAAGCATCGAATACGAAGTCCTCATTGATATTCCAGTTATACGTAAACGTCAACAATGAGTTCATCTCATTTACCGTAAAACCGTATTCGCTAGCATAACCATTCGCATAACCAGTTGTACCGTAGCCGTAAATATCAGAGTAATTGGTCGTATAAGCGTCATCACCAATTTGGTATTTCACATCCAATTTATGATTGTCCGTACCAAATTTAGTAGAATACTTCAAGAACGCATTCCCGAAGAAACGTTGAGATCTCTCCGTAAAGCTATTATTGTCGCACGCCCAGTTTCCATCATCGATCCAGTTCTCACGGAACGTATTCTGAGTATAAGGATCACCTTCGATATGGGAAGGTATGCCCGCCATAGTATAACTGATAGGAGCCGTATAAACCGTAGCGGTAACACCGTCATTAGCGGTTCCTTGCTTCTTGATCTTTGATGTCACGAAGTTTCCGTTAAAACCAGTCGTCCAGTTATCATGCAATTGCGCCTCACCCGACAGCTTCACGTTATAACGATCCATTCCCGTAGAACGAACGATACCATCAGAAGTCGTATTACCCAAAGAAAATGAATAGTTTCCTTTATCGAAAGATTGAGCTACATTTACAGAGTTACTCCAAGTAACGCCAGTCTGGAAGAAATCTTTCGCATTATTATAAGCTTGGGGAGTAGCCCATGGATCCAATCCTGCCGCAGCACGCTGAGGCACATAGTATTGTCCATTATGCAATCCACCTTTCGTATATTCATTTTGTACATTACCGCCATATACAGGATCATTCGCCAAGTCAGAGATAGACGGTCCCCAGCTAAATCCCGAATATGGGTTATAAGCACCTTCATTACCTTGTCCATATTCAGTTTGTAACTCAGGTAATGTAGAAACCTTATCAAACGCAAGATTCGTGTTGAATGAGATCTGAGGTTTTCCTTTACGAGCACCTTTTCCGCTCTTTGTAGTAATAACGATCACTCCATTAGAAGCACGCATACCATACAACGCAGAAGCGGCTTGTCCTTTCAAAATGTTGATACTCTCGATATCGTTCGGATCTAAGTCTACGGCACGGTTCGCATAGTCAGCTCCACTAACGCTACCATTATTCATCGTATCCGTATTAACATCCGCCGTAGATGCGATCGGCATACCATCGATCACATACAAAGGAGAGTTATCCCCTGTAAATGAACGGGCTCCACGGATCATGATCTTGGAAGATGCGCCTGGCATACCCGATGAGGAAGCGATATCGATACCGGATACTTTACCTTGCAAAGCCCCAGACAAACTAGTGTTAGCACCTTGTGTTAACTCATCCGATTTTACATCTTGCACGGCATAACCTAAAGCTTTCTTTTCCTTTGAGATACCCATAGCCGTAACCACGACCTCATCCAAGTTTTGGGTATCAGACATCAATGTTACATTTACATTGGGAGACACAACTACCTCCTTGGATTTCATACCGATGTATGAAATAACCAATTGCTTACCATCACTAGGAACATCCAAAGTAAAATTACCGTCAAAATCCGTAACTGTTCCCACAGTCGTTCCTTTTACGATAATGGACGCACCGATCACCGGCTCACCATCTTCTCCGACTACCTTACCGGTAACCTTCGAGGTCTGTGCCGAAACTACTCCTACGCTCATCGCAAGAAATAGTAGCACAGAAGTCAACTTTTTCTTCATAGACACATTCTTTTTATTTAAACTAAACTAGAAATTCAATTAAGCTTTCGTGGACTATAGTTCATACAGAACTACCAATTTTCAATATTTTATTTAGTGTAGTCATATGAAAAAAAAATTATCATATAAGTTTAGATCTATTAAAATTCTGTAATAAATATATTGGATTTGAGAGATATTGTTTATCAGCCATATTGGGAGGATAAGAAAAGCCAGCCGTTTTTCACAAATATCTACATAAAATAAAGTTGTAAATATTTTTAGTGATAAGCTATATGCTATAAAATATCCAGAATAAGTTGATATCAAGTCCAATATCATGCCTATAAAGAGTAAGCTCACTATTTGTTACGATAAAATTAAGATAAAAATAATTTTTTTATTTGTCAAAAAGAAACTATCGGCAGTGATAACTCATTGATTTGTGATACGATCATGTTACCTGAGTCGATTTAGACAGTGGTTATATTGCAAATTGACAGATTTAACAATTAAGAAAACAAAGGAAATATATCACAATAATAATAATTTGTTGTTTTTTTCAAGTATAATTTATAGTTTTGCAACCGTTTTTCATTTAATAGGTATGTCGTAAAACATAAAATGGAGTAGTTCTGTATGAACTTAGTTAATCAACCATTAAAATGCAGAGAAAACATTTTTAAGTATATAGTTAATAAATAAGTGTGTTTATGAAGAAAAAGTTGACTTCTGTGCTACTATTTCTTGCATTGAGTGCAGGTGTGGTTTCAGCACAGACCTCGAAGGTTACCGGTAAGGTAATTGGGGAAGATGGAGAGCCGGTGATCGGTGCCTCTATTATCGTAAAAGGGACAACCGTGGGAACAGTCACGGATTTTGATGGAAACTTTGAACTAGAAGTACCTGCGAATGGTAAACAATTGGTTATTTCATACATCGGTATGAAATCTCAAGAAGTTGCGGCCACTTCTAATGTAAATGTAAAACTATTAGCCGATACCCAGAACTTGGATGAGGTCGTGGTTACGGCTATGGGTATCTCAAAGGAAAAGAAAGCTTTAGGTTATGCGGTTCAAGATGTGAAAGCGGATGAGTTGACGAAAGGAGCTAATACTAGTTTGTCTGGCGCATTACAAGGTAAGGTTTCTGGAGTGGAGATCTCTCCTTCTTCCGGTATGCCGGGTGCCTCTTCTAAGATCACGATTCGTGGTTCCAGATCTTTTACAGGGGATAATACTCCTTTGTATGTGATTGACGGTATGCCTGTCGCTTCAACGGCTGATGTGGACACCGGTAGTTCTGTTTCCGGTACGGACTTTGCATCTCGTGCGGTGGATATCGATCCAAACGATATTGAAAGCATTAATATATTAAAGGGACAGGCCGCATCTGCCTTGTATGGTATGCGTGCAACAAATGGAGTAATTGTCATTACGACCAAAAGTGGAAAGGGAGCCCGTAAAGGTAAACCTCAGGTCGCTTTTAATACCAGCTTATCTTTTGATAAGGTTTCAACGATGCCTGAATACCAAAAAGTGTATGCGCAAGGTACAAATGGCAAGTATAGCCCGTATGCTTCAACTTCTTGGGGACCACTAATCAGCGAATTGCCTAACGATCCGACTTATGGAGGAAATACGGATAATGAGTTTACCAAGCAATATGGTAAGCATGAAGGTATGTATTATGTACCTCAGCGGGCCGCTGCGGGATTAGACCCTTGGGCTCAACCACAAGCTTACGACAATATCAAGGATTTCTTCAACGTGGGTACGACATGGAGTAACTCCGTGAATGTAGCTCAAGCTTTTGATAAAGGTAACTATTCCTTCTCGATCGGTAATACTACGCAAGATGGTATTATTCCAAATACAGGCATGGACCGATACAACGCAAAAATGAGTGCCGAAGCTCAATTACACAAGAACTGGTCTACTGGATTTACCGGTACCTATGTAAATTCGAAGATCAGCAAGCAGTCTAGTGCCAATAATGGAATCTTAGCTACTGTTTACGGAGCTCCTTCTAGCTACGATTTAGCCGGTATCCCAAGTCATGTTGAGGGTGACCCGTATACACAAAATACATTCCGTAGCACATCAGGTTTTGACGGAGCTTATTGGGCGGTAGATAACAACGAGTTCTTGGAACGTTCACAACGTTTCTTTGGAAATACTTATTTGAAATATTCTACGAAGTTCAATACCGATAATCACAAATTGGATGTCAAGTATCAATTGGGTGTGGACTCTTATACGACTAATTATACGGATTCTTGGGGTTATGGACATGCAAATGGTTATGGAGAGATTGATCACTATGGATATTCAATCACGGAGTTGAACTCTTTGTTGACCGCTGCATATACTTGGAATATCAATGAAGATTGGTTGTTCGATGCCCTTGTTGGTAATGAATTGGTAGAGAATCAGCGGAAATTTTACGAGTCTTATGGAGCGAACTATAACTTCCCGGGTTGGAATCATATAGATAATGCTACAACTATGGTAGCATCCGAGTCATTACGCCGGAAACGCACAGTTGGTAACTTTGCTAGCATTTCATTGTCTTACGCTAACATGGTTTACTTCAACGCAACTGTTCGTAACGATATCGTATCTAATATGCCTCGTAACAACCGCTCATTCACTTATCCATCTGTTTCCTTGGGCTGGATTTTCACAGAATTAGAACCATTGAAGAATAATGTCTTGACTTATGGTAAATTACGTGCTTCTTACGCCGAAGTAGGACAGGCTGGAGATTATTATGATTCTTATTATACTACACCTGTTTACGGTGGTGGTTTTTATGGTTCTACGCCTATACAATATCCTATGAGTGGAATTACGGCGTTCACTCCATATGCTCGTGTGTATGATCCGAATTTGAAACCTCAGAACACGAAGTCTTATGAGTTAGGTGTGGATTTGACCTTCTTGAATGGTCTTTTCTCATTGAACTATACCTTCTCTCGGCAGAATGTGAAAGATCAGATATTTGAGGTTCCTTTGGCTGGTTCTACAGGCTCTGCAGAATTAGTAACCAATGGTGGCGCTATCCATACGAACGCTCATGAGATTACGTTGGGAATCAATCCGATCAATACGAAGAATTTTAAATGGGATATGGCATTTAACTTCTCTAAGATCGATAACTACGTAGATGAGCTGGCTCCGGGTGTAGAGAGTATTTTCTTGGGAGGTTTCGTTGATCCGCAGGTACGTGCAAATATTGGCGATAAATTCCCTGTAATCTATGGTACGACTTTCTTGCGTAATGACAACGGTGATATTGTCGTAGACGAAGATGGCTTGCCTCAGATCGGTAGTGAGGGTGTGATCGGTAAGGTTTCCCCGGATTTCCTCTTGGGTTTTAATACTAATTTTGAGATTTACAAATTCCGTATCGGCGCTACGTTCGATTGGAAATGTGGTGGACAGATGTATAGCGGTACATTGAACACGTTGAACTATTATGGTACAAGTATGGAGTCTGTTGAAAGTCGTACGGCCGAGACTTTCCGTTTTAGTCATCCGGCTGTAAAGCAGTTGGAAGATGGTTCCTATGTAGCTAATGACATAGATATCAAAGGCGAAGACGCTTTATCATATTATGACCGCATGACGCTTATTTCCGAAGCTGGTATCTATGACAGTGGTTTCTTGAAACTACGTGAGTTGTCCGTTAGTTATCCGGTATGGGATAAGAATGGAATCAACGTGAACTTAAATGTTTTTGCCAGAAATATCATTCTTTGGTCTGAGTTGAAAGGTTTGGATCCTGAGGCTTCTCAAGGTAATAATAATATGGGCGGTGGCTTCGAGCGCTTTTCTATGCCGGGTGCTTCGAGCTATGGCTTCGGTTTAAATGTGAAATTCTAATAAAGGAAACAAAAGATGAAACTTCAAAATATCTCAAAAAAATTATTGACGGGAGTTGTTTTCACCGCAGCCTTGGTCTCTTGCTCTGAGGATAAGATGGATGAGATCAACAAAGATCATAATCATACCACAGCAGTTCCCGCAAAGATGATCCTTACGGATGTCATGACTTCGACTGCGTTTAGCGTGGTTAGCGGCGATTTCAATTTATATGGTGGTATGTATGTGGAACATGAGACAGGTTCGCATAATCAATTCTACTATGCGGAAACCCGTTCTTCTTGTACATCGGCTTCTACCTTTAATAACTCATGGGGGGGAACCTATTCGACACTGAAAGATGCTTTGATCTCTGTCAAAGTCGCAGAAGAAGAGCAGAACTTCATAACAAAAGGCATTGCGGAACTTTTCGTGGCTTACAATTTGGCGATCTTGACAGATATGTATGGTGATACACCTTGGAAAGAGGCTTGTGACTATACAGTATCTATGACTCCCGCTATCGATAAACAAGAGGAGATTTATAAGGATATCATGGCCTATGTGGATGCCGCAATTGAAGATCTTCAGAAATCAGATCTGACGAGCCTGTCTAATCAAGATTTGATTTATAAAGGTGACGCTTCGGCTTGGCTAAAGACAGCTTATGGCTTGAAGGCTCGTTATACGATGCGCTTGATGGGACGTAGCGCTGATGTTAAGGGCGATATGGAAAAGGTGTTGGATTATATTTCCAAGTCGTACACCTCGGCAGCCGAGCAATGTAGCTATGCTATGTATGGTGTGGGTGTTAATATCAACCCATTTTTCGGAGTATTCTATTCTCGTTTAGGTGAAGTAGCCAGCCGAAGTATGTTTGATAAATTGAATGAGCGTAATGATCCGCGTATCAGACGTTGCTATGTGGAGGCTAACAGCCAAACGATGATTGCTTCTAAGGATGATCCATTATTGAATCTTGCTCATAATGGTGATTTAGTGCAAAGTCAGTTAGAATATACTGTTTCCATGTTCTGTGCAGCTCAAACCGCTCCGACTCACATCTTAAGTTATCATGAGGTATTGTTCTTAAAGGCAGAGGCTTTGTGTCGTTTAAATCGTAAGGATGAGGCAAAAGCAGTGTTGAAAGAGGCTGTTGTCGCAGGTATGGCTAATATGGAGGTTAATATCAAGTCTGCCCTCGCTTCTGATTATTGGGGAGGTTTCTTGAATGTAACAAACGAGGTGACACCGGAGGAGGCCGCTTCTTACTTTGATGAGAATGTCGCTCCCTTATTCGATGCTAATCCTTTGAAAGAGACGATGATTCAGAAATATATTTCTTTCTGGAACGCGGATGGAGAGTCTACCGAGTGCTATAATGACGTACGTCGTTTGAAGAGCTTGGGTGAGGATATTTATGGCTTGCAAAATCCGGGTAAGTTCCCGTTAAGATGTCCGTATGGTAACGATGATACTACGACTAATCCTAATATACAAGCTGCTTATGGTGATGGTCAGTATGTGTTTACCGAAAACGTATGGTGGGCTGGCGGAACTCGCTAATCAAGATATAAAAGCATAACGAGTGACAACATTCAAAAAAGGGGAAGAATATCTTAATGATATTTTTCTCCTTTCTTATAAATCCACATTCTAGCCGAACTTCAATCGTGTCTCAATCTTCTCAAGATCGCGGACAATCGTCATATCCATGATATTGCTATAGATCTCGGTAGTACGAACACTTTTATGCCCTAACAACTTTTGTACCGTAGTTATATTCGCTCCATTATATAATAATAAGGTAGCATTTGTATGCCGAGCCGTATGAAAAGATACCTTCTTATCAATACTTGCCAATTGGCTGATTCGGCGTAATTGCTTATTCACGTTTGAATTAGAGGATAAGGGAACACCAAACAGGGTTCTCGGCGCATTCTTATATCGCTCATAGATAGGTAAAGATTTACCCTCGAACAAGAGAAATAGCGGCAAACGGACACTCACGTCTGTCTTCACCGATGAATAAACCAGCCAAACCTTATCATCAATAATCAAAAAGTTCTCTTTCGTTATACTTACTATGTCTGAGAAACGTAATCCCGTGTAGCAACTAAATAAAAACATATCCAGACACCGGCGCAATGTACGCTGCCCATCCAGCTTTAAGTTTTCCAAACGACCTAACTCCTCAGGCGTTAAATGAGTACGCTTACTCTCTTGATATTTAATCTTATATTTCCGAAATGGATATTTGTGCAACTCGAACAACTCCTTATTAATCGCCAAGTTGATATATCGTTTCAAATGCTTCATATGTTTAGCGATCGTATTTCGATGATACTCCTGCTTCAATAAAAAATATTCAAAATCGCATAAGAAATTGAAATTAATATCCTTAAACAGAACGTCCTTCTTGTATAAGGATAGAACATGCAAAGTGGACAAATGGTTTTTTAACGTCGATTCTTTTAAATTACTATGTAAAATCTCCTCACGCATGAAAACAAGAAAAGAGGAAGACGTAGATATCGAAGAGGTCTCCTCACGCAGATCCTTCAACGAAAAACCGTTATTCGCTTGTCTCTTCTCCAGCTCATCTCTCTCCAACTCCATAACATAGTTCTGAAGATACAGGTTTAACGCATCCATATTCGGATGATTCTTTATGGAACGTCTCTTGTTGTCCCATTGACAAGGTTTCACATAAACCTTCGTTGAAAAATACCTCTTTTGCCTATTCAAATAGGCCTCTACTTGAATCAAAGCTTTTCCTTCCGCATTCAATTGCTTTTTTCGATTAAACACTAAGTTGTAAATTACTTTTTCCATGATACATTTATATATTATCTGATTGTAAACACGAAGGAACAATAATAAGTTCTTTGTAGCACAATCTACAAACTAAAAGTTTGTTATCACGGATTACCAACTAATAAAAAACCATATATCAAAGTAAATAAAAAGGGCCTGCCAAATACATGGCAGGCCTCTCCTACTTTTCAAGATATTAAATCATATCAATAATCTTCACCTTCCCAACCTGTTTTACGGAATCCTTTAACCGTCATCGACTTTCCATTTTGAGTCAAGGTAAATTCAATGGCATCCACTTTTGTATTGGCTTGAGTAGTATAACCATCCACAATTACTTTACCAGAGATATTGAAGGTTACAGTAGAATTTATACCATCATCCGCATGGAGCAGATTAGCGATACCATCCCCATCAAAAGATTTAGAAGCTACATCGCAATGAATCTTGCCACGTACTCCCCAGTCGTTTGTGGCAACACTCATTTTTATCCACATCTTATCCGTGGCATCATCAGTCGTATTGTAAGTATTGCAGGTCACACCTTCCGCCAAGACACCACCATCCTCACCTGTAACATTAACTACCCATTCGCCACATAAAGGATAAATGGCCGTGTATTCTATCTCGTAATCACCATAGGTCTCACAAGAAGAAAAGGTGACCAACGCCAATAAGATAACCAGTAATTTATTTATCTGTTTCATATTCAAAAAGCTTTTCTGATTAATATACATTTATAACACCCATTTATTTATGCCACCATTGTTTTTCCGCTAACGGAACTACCGCCGGAGTATTAGGGTTATAGTCTGAAGATGACTTCGGATACAATAAACGACGAGGATATTCACCCGGAGCCAACGCAGAACCAATGCAAGGAGTCAACTGCCCCCAAATATATCCTTCCTCATCCACATGCTTTGTCCCTAAAACAGGAATACCGGTACGATTGATATCAAACCATGCGTCCCATGCTTGACAACGAGTGGAAGCGATCCACTTCTGGGTCAAAATAGAGGTAAGCATTGAATTTTGGTCCGTACTATCGAAAGCATAAGGAGCACCTTCCGAAATAAACTCGGCAGCAGAATATCCCCAACGTTCAAACGCATAGTTCACACCTTGTTCATAAGCCACTTTCGCTTTAGCCACATCATTCAAACGAGCGTAAGCTTCCGCTTGCAGGAACGCTACCTCAGCAGCAGACATAAAATAAACAGGATCCGTAGGACCTAGCTTAGCCACAGAGATCATACGAGTTGTTACCGCTACCGAGTTTGGGCGGTCACCATACTTCAAAGCTGTTGTCTCGCCGGAGCCATCCGTATTAGGTGAATAAAAATCATTTAAACGAGGATCCTCATATTTTTTCAAATAATCGCAAACCGTAGCGCACGCACGAATATTTACAGTTGAATTCAATTTACGACGGTCATTCTCATACAATGGATTTGATTTATTTTCCAAATCTTGAAAACAGTCCATCTTAGCGTCTACACTCAGCAAATCTCCTTCGTCGAGCAATGCCTTGATAGCAGCTTTATTCGTATCGAAATCACGCATCAACAATTTTAGCTTTAAACTCTTCGCAAATTGAATCCACTTATTCACGTCACCAGCGAACACCAAGTCTTGTTTTGTAACCGAAGGCAAACCACCTGCGGTAGCCTCCGCCTTTTTAGCGATAATCTCATCCAACATCGCTAATAATCCCGGATAAACCACAGTCTTACTGTCATCATACTTTGGTGTAGTATTCTCATTTCCAAGGATAGCTTCTGTAAAAGGAATAGAGCCATAAGAGTCCACTAGGATATGATACATAAAGGCAGTCATAGTCTTACCCATTACCCAATAATTCCATTCTTGAGCCGATTCAGAGCTTTTGATAACCAAATCCAAGTCTGGCAGTGCTATTGAATAAGGTATAGACCACAAACGAGAATCGGATGCGTTAGTTATCGTATAGTTAACCAATGTATTATACTGGTTGGATGTATGTCCCTGCGTACATTGCTGAGACCACATGCTACCATATAATTCGTAAGTACCACCTACAATACTTGCTACTCCTGCGATACCAGAAGGAAGCAAAGTAGAAGAAGAGGCTTCCGTTGGATATTCCGGATTCTGGTTAATATCCAAATAATCGGAACAAGCTGTAGTCGCCATCAACAAGCAGCTAACCAGTCCTGTATATATTAAATTGTTTCTTTTCATACTATCTTTACTTTTTAAAGTTACTTATTATAATACGACTTTAATACCACCACCAAACGTACGGTTTGTCGGAGCCGCACCAAATTCACCAATTTCAGACAAGATGTCATTACCATAATTCGTACCTTCCGGATCTACGTAGTTGTTCTTTTTCGGGGTCCACATAAATAAATTACGTCCGATCAAACTAACTTGAACCATAGAGAATGGGGTTTGTTTCAACCATGCTTTCGGCAAAGAGTAAGAAAGTGTAATCTCTCTTAATTTCAAGTAATCTTTAGGTAAAATCCAATTTCTATACTGAGCGTAGTTGGAGGCGTTATTATAGTAGGTATTAACAGCGCTAGAAGCACCTCCCCAATGTACGATAGGTATATCATTCTCTACGTATTGACCATTTACGACTTTCACGGAATTAGGAACCACAAATGGTTCACGATTATTAAACACCGTATAAGTAGAGTTTCCGGCAAATGTAAGCAATTGAGAGGTATATGAATAGAACTCACCGCCATTACGCCAATCTAATACCGCTGATAAAGTAATCCCTTTCCATGTGAAATGCGTATTAAAGCCCATCAAGAAATTAGGAGTAGACGTTCCTACGATCTCTTTCTTGCTAGCATCAATTGTCGGCATACCGTTATTATCAACGATCACCTTACCATCATCGGTCGTGGCCAAAGCCGGAACCTTGAAAACGCCCAAAGGCTGACCTACTTCCGCAACGAAATCCACTTGATAGGAACTTGTCAATTTATACTCAGTTACATCATCCCATAACTCTTTCACCTCACTCCAGTTCTTACTGAAAGTAAAACCTAATCCCCACTCGAAATCTTTCGTACGAACAGGAATGCCATTCACTGCCAACTCGACACCTTGATTCGCAATCTTACCTACGTTGCGGGTCATAGACGTATAGCGAGACTCCGGAGCCAGACTAGCAGATATTATCTGATCTTTCGTACTCTTATTATAATAAGCAGCATCAATATCCAAGCGATTGTTAAACAGATGCGTTGTTAAACCGAACTCCCATTCTGTCGTGATCTCCGGACGAAGATCCATACTCGGCAAACGATTATACTCTGTCAAGCCTAATGTATTATTAATAGGTAAATATAAATCTCCAAAACCTAAACTGATTTGAGTCGGTGTAAAATAACTGCTAGTACGGTAAATCGGGGCATCGTTACCAGTCTGTCCCCAAGCTGCACGAACCTTCAAGAAATTCAGATAATCAGATTTCAAATCCTCAAACATATCCGTGATGATCAATGAAGTATTCACGCCACCATAGAAAAAGCTATTATTTCCTTGAGGTAAAGTAGATGACCAGTCGTTACGAATAGAAGCATTCACAAACCAGAAATTCTTGTAACCAAACTCACCTTGAGCGAACAAACCAACCAAACGGCGTCTATCAGAGTAAGTCGTAGTCATGGGCTTATCAACACCATTCGCTAGGTTAAACCATCCCGGTTGCTCCAAACCATACAGATAAGATTTCAAATAAGAACTCGTTTGTTGATTCAAGTTCCATCCAATCATACCATTCAAAGCGATATCCTCACCGATTTTATAATCCGCGTTTAAGAAAGCGGTCGCATCAATTTGCTCCACCTTGTCACGACGTTCCGTATAAGTACCGGGCTGCTGCTTCTTACCACCTAATTCACTCCAAGACCCTGAAGCGAAAGTCACTTTTTCATTCCATCTCTTTTGAGTAGCGTTCGTAAAGTCACCACCTAAACGTCCAACTGCCTTCAAACCTTTCATAATCTCAAAAGCAAGCTCGATCTTACCATAGACACGGTCGTCTTGATATTTATTACGATTATGATCTAACACCCAATATGGATTCTCCGCATAAGCTGTATAGAAGTTATCCGTATTAAAATAAGGATTCGTATAATCTTTCATTGAGCTAATATCTACATCCACGGCATGTTGCAAAATCTCAGAAAACATCGTTGCACCATCATCTCCTTGGCCAGCAGCAGCTTGTGTGATATCTTTACGGACATAGTTCAAGTTTAATTCCGCAGAAAAACGTTTATATTTCATATTACCTCTTAACGAGATTGTATTACGAGCATATGAATCAGCGTCACCCGGTAATACACCGTCAGACTTCACATTACCATAGGAGGCAACAAAACCAAGTTTATCATTACCCATACGAATCGAGACGTTATTATTCGTCTCAAAACCAGTTTCATAAAAATCACGAAGATTGTTCTTTACATACGAGAAAGGCTTAGAAAGCGGAGTTAATAAACCTTCTGAGCCGTCTGAGTAAGGTCCCCAGATATGATCACGACCATCCAAAACCGGTCCCCAAGAACCATTCTCCATAGGTCCGAAAGATCCCCATCCTTGTCCGAAACGATCTTGTGTTTGAGGAACACGCAATACGCTAGATCCCATAAATGAGCCATCGTACGTAACAGAAAGCTTCTCAGCCCCAGCCCGTTTTGTTGTCACCATGATAACACCATTAGCAGCCCGGCTACCATAAAGGGCAGTAGCGGAAGCACCCTTCAAGACTGTTACAGACTCAACATCCTCTGGGTTAATGTCATTAGCTTGGTTACCAAAATCCACGGAGTTAGAGAAAGAATCCTCACCTTGGAAATCATTCATAATAGGCACACCATCCACCACATACAAAGGTTGATTAGCACTGAAAGAACTGATACCACGCACGATTACTTTCTGAGAAGAGCCTGTAGCACCACCGCTAGTAATATTCAAACCCGCAACCTTACCAGTCAAGCCTGACATCACTGATCCAGACTTAGCGGCATTCAAATCTTCACTCTTCACAGTAGAGGCTGCATAGCCCAACGCCTTTTCCTGCTTTTTCATACCAATCGCAGTTACGACAACCTCCTCAAGATTCTGGGTACCAGACTGAAGGACTACCCTCAACACATCTTGTACCGGAACCTCACGAGCAATCATGCCCACATAAGAAATTACCAGAGTCTTCGCGGAACTTGGTACATCCAAACTGAACGCACCATCAAAATCCGTTACTGTTCCTGTAGTAGTACCTTTGACTATTACAGACGCACCAATAATCGGTTCACTGTCTTCGGCGGAAATAACAGTTCCTGTTACTTTCCTCGTCTGAGCTGTGGCCAATCCAATGCCTAAAACTAGGCAAAGTAAAAGATAAGTCAACTTCTTCATAGACACACTCTTTTTTTGTTTAACTTACATATAATTAATTCGCAATAGATTTATAGCAACATGGAAATTAAGGTTCGGACAAATGCAAATGTAACAATAAATTTATTATAACAAATAAATAATTAAAAAATTTCAATAAAATAATAAGAAAAGATAAACGGGGTAGAAAATTTGGAGACTTTTTTAGCCCCTAATTTAAATATTATAATATATACACAAGAGATTACGGCTTACATCAAGTATAAAGAATTACATATTTAACACTATGAGAGATAAAAATATACATAAAATAACAGCGAACGATTCCTGCGTACATCATGATTTTCAGACTATAACGAGGTTCCGCGAAAACTAAGTAATAATAAAAAATAACATATTGTTCATAGGTTCCGCGAAGACTCTGGTATTCTCTTATGTGGGAATGGTGGCGAAAGAAGTTCCTATCGAGCCTGTAATGAAAGTGGAGCTACAATCAGGGGCACAGAACCTAAGTGAAGTCGTTATTACAGCCATGGGTATCTCCAAAGAGAAAAAAGCTTTAGGTTATGCGGTACAAGATATAAAGTCTGATGAGTTAACGCAAGCGGCAAACTCCAGCCTATCGGGAGCCTTACAAGGAAAAGTCTCCGGATTAGAGATTAAACCATCTAGCGGTATGCCCGGTGCTTCTTCTCAGATAACGATTCGTGGAGCCCGTTCATTTACAGGGGATAACTCTCCTCTATATGTTGTAGATGGCATGCCTATTTCTTCTGCCGCAGACATGAGTACTTACGATAGCGTTAGCGGAGCAGATTATGCGAACCGAGCAGTCGATATCGATCCTAACGATATCGAGAGCATTAACATCCTGAAAGGACAAGCAGCTTCCGCCTTGTATGGTATCCGTGCCTCTAATGGTGTAATCGTTATTACAACAAAAAGTGGTAAAGGGGCAAAAAAAGGGAAACCACAAGTATCGTTTTCTTCTAACTTGAGTTTTGACAAGATTTCCAGAAAACCTCATCTTCAGAACATATACGCTCAAGGTAGTAACGGTAAATTCAATCCTAACGCTTCAACTAGCTGGGGACCTAAAATCTCAGAATTACCCAATGATCCTACCTACGGAGGAAATACAGATAATACATACACCAAGCAATCGGGCAAACATGAAGGTATGTATTACGTTCCTCAACGTGCCAATGCAGGAATGGATCCATGGACTACTCCACAAATTTATGATAATATAGGAGAGTTCTTTGATTTAGGTACGACTTGGAACAATTCATTAAATGTCGCACAAGCATTGGATAGAGGCTCTTATTCCTTTTCTTTGGGTAGTACTACCCAAGATGGTATAGTCCCTACTACAGGTATGGATCGTTACAATGTAAAATTAACAGCGGAATCCCGATTGGAAGAGCATTGGACTACCGGTTTTTCCGGAAACTTCGTGAATTCAAAAATCCAAAAATCTACCGGAGCTAATGACGGTATCGTGGCGACCGTATATCCCGCACCCGCTCATTATGATTTAGCAGGTATACCATCCCATTATGCCAATAATTTATACCAACAAAATACGTATCGCGGCACAGGAGGATTCGACGCAGCCTATTGGTCTGTCAACAACAATGAATTTACAGAAAAGACCAATCGTTTCTTTGGTAACGCATATGTAAACTTCGGTACTAAATTCAATACCGAAAATCATAAGTTAGATGTAAAATATCAAATGGGTGTAGATGCTTATACTACCCATTATCAAGATATTTGGGGATATGGACATGCGAACGGAAAAGGACAGATAGAAAACTCGGGATGGACAACAACAACGTTCAACTCTCTATTAACCGCGACTTACGCATGGAAGATCTCCGAAGCTTGGGACTTTGATGCCTTACTAGGTAATGAGATCGTACAAGACAATAATAAATATTACTGGCAATATGGTGGTACATATAATTTCCCGGGATGGAATCACATCAATAACACCGTAACTAAAGATAATGAAGAAAAGCAGAGCAGCCAACGTACAGTAGGTTTCTTTGGCAGTCTTTCTGCTTCGTATAAGAATATGTTATATTTAAATGTTACGGGCCGTAATGACTATGTATCTACAATGCCGGCAGGTAACCGCTCATTTTTCTACCCCTCCGTATCGGTAGGCTGGATATTGACAGAATTAGAACCTTTAAAGAATGAAATCGTAAATTACGCAAAAATACGTGCTTCGTACGCTGAGGTTGGACAAGCCGGGAAATACTATCAGAACTACTATACGACTCCTTCTTTTGGTGGAGGATTTTATAGCGGGACACCTTTGATGTATCCTATCGATAGCCAAAATGCTTTCACGGAATATGGGATCGTGTATGACCCTAATTTGAAACCTCAAAATACTCGTTCTTATGAACTAGGAGCGGATATTAGTTTCTTCAACAATTTGGTATCGATTAATTACACTTACTCTCGCCAAAATGTAAAAGATCAAATTTTCGAAGTACCATTAGCTTCTTCCACGGGATCAAGCAGTTTTATGACAAATGGAGGAAAGATTCACACGAACGCTCATGAGTTAACGGTGAATATCAATCCAATCCGTTTGAAGAATGTAGATTGGAATATCGGGATCAACTGGAGTAAGATCGATAATTATGTAGATGAATTGGCTCCCGGAGTAGAAAGTATCTTCTTAGGCGGATTTACGACTCCTCAAGTACGTGCGGGTATTGGTGATAAATTCCCGGTAATATACGGAGTCTCTTACGCAAGAGACGATAACGGTAACTTGATTGTCGACGAGGATGGAGTTCCCATGGCTGGTAAAGATGATGTAATCGGTAAAGTCTCTCCTGATTTCATCCTTGGTTTCAATACAAATTTACGTTTGTGGAAATTCAACATTAGCGCTGTATTCGACTGGAAGCAAGGAGGACAGATTTATTGTGGTACAAATGGTCTTCTTGACATGTATGGTGTAAGTAAAAACACTGAAAATCGAGAAGGATCATTCCTTGTTGAAGGAGTTAAGGAAGATGGTTCCAAAAACACGACACCTATATCCGGAGCGAACGAGATGCAACATTATTATGAGACTATCAATAATATCAATGAATCTTCCGTATATAATAGCTCGTTTATTAAATTAAGAGAATTAGCTGTTAGTTATCCTGTATTCCAGAAAAAATGGTTAGAAGTCAACTTGAATGTTTTCGCAAGAAATATCTTGGTTTGGTCCGAACTTGCTAACATAGACCCGGAATCCACTCAAGGAAACACGAATATGGCTGGTTCTTTTGAACGTTTCTCATTACCAACAACTTCTAGTTACGGTTTTGGTCTAAATGTTAAATTCTAAAATGATTACTCATATGAATAAATATAAGTTAACGCATGGATTATTGGCTCTGGCATTGCTGGCAGTTCCTATGATTTCTTGTACAGATAGCGTAATGGACGATATTAATGTAGACAAAAATCACGCACAGGATGTACAAGCCAAATTTATTGTAACAGACTTGATCACTTCTACCGCATTCAGCACCGTAGGAGGCGATTTCTCTACTTATGCATCTGTATATATTGAGCAAGAAGCAGGTATTCATAATCAGTTATTCAATGCCGAGACTCGAAATGGAGAACCATCTTCAACAAATACTTATAACAATGTATGGTCTTCTACCTATACCAACCTAAAGAACGCTAAAACAGTAATAGCTAAGTGTTCCGGAGAAGGAGAAGAAGCAGGTAACCAAATCACGCTAGGAATCGGACAGTTTTTCGCCGCCTATAACCTAGCGGTACTTACCGATTTATTTGGAGATGTGCCTTGGACAGAAGCTTGCGATATGAATATTAGCATGCAGCCTAAAATAGACTCTCAAGAATCTATTTACAGTGACATCTTTAAATTAATAGATGACGCTATCAGTAATTTCGATGGTACAGATGCCATGGGAGCGGTAGGAACAAACGATCTGGCTTATGGGGGCAACGGAGGTAAATGGAAAAAAGCGGCTTACGCCTTAAAAGCCCGATTAACAATGCATCTCTTAAATAGAGCATCGGACAAGACCGCTTCATTGAACACTGTCCTAGATTGCATATCTAAATCGTTTGAATCTTCAAGCGAAGAGTTAAAATTTAATTTCTATGATGGTGTTACCAATATCAATCCTCTATTTGGGTTCTGCTTTACTCGTGATGCTCTAGCCGCTAGCCAAAGTATAGTGGAAAAGTTTGTAGAACGTAACGATCCGAGGGGAACACGTGCCTTTATGGACCCGGACTGGGTACAACGTGAAGATCCTTCAGAGGTTAACGCCGCACCAAACGGGAAGCCTGAACAAGTGCAATTCACATACGACACATCCATATTTTATGGCTCTTCTTTAGCTCCGACAATGATGCTAAGTTATCATGAATTATTATTCCTGAAAGCAGAAGCTCTTTGTCGATTGAATAAAAAAGACGAGGCTGAACCAATACTAAAAGAGGCGATACAAGTAGCATTTAATAACATGAATCGTTCTATCCAAGCAACGATCAATTGCCCGGATTTATTAAATTATGGAGGGGCTACAGCAAAAGCCGATCTAACAGAAGAGGTTGCCGCTGAATATTTTGATAAGAACGTAAAACCGTTATTCGAGGCTAACCCGCTGAAAGAAACCATGATCCAGAAATATCTTGCTTTCTTTGGCGCATCAGGTGAGGCTGTCGAGGCTTATAACGATTATCGTAGATTAAAAGCGGCGGGTGAAGACTTTATCACATTAAAAAATAAAGGTAAATTCCCATTACGCTTCATTTATGGCTCTGGTGACGCAACAGCAAATAACAATATCAAGGAAGCTGTTGGCGATGGCCAATATGTATACAGCGAACCGGTCTGGTGGGCGGGTGGTAGCCGTTAAATGACCTTATAAATTCATAGTTATGATTTTTTCAATTCATACTTATCTTTTGAAAAATCATAACTATGTTTTTTTCAAGTCCTTATAAGGATAATTTACGCATGCTTCACTAGCTCGAACCGCTTGTCTACGCAAGCAGGTAATTCATGCGGGTAATGGGTTACGTAAATCAAGGTTTTCCCCGGGCGATCGCAGAATTGCTCAATAATAGCAGCCGCCTTTTTCTTATTGCTCACATCCAGACCGTGGAGAGGCTCATCTAATATAATTAAATCGGGATCTTTCACGAAAGCTCTCGCTAATAAAGCCAAACGTTGTTCTCCCGATGATAAGGTCAAGAATAAACGGTCTTTCAAATGTTCGATGCCAAAAACTTTCATCCACTCCAAGGCTACCGTTTCTTGCTCCGCATTACACTTACGAAACAAGCCGATCGAATCGAAAAAGCCGGAACCGACAATATTCAAGGTAGGGACATTCTCTTTATAATATAAGTGCATCTCCGGCGATACATATCCGATACGCTTCTTGATATCCCAAATACTTTCCCCGGAACCTCTCTTTCTATCAAACAAATACAACGTATTCGCATACGACTGGGGATTATCCGCGTAAACCAAACTCAGCAAGGTAGATTTACCAGCGCCATTCGGACCGAATAACGCCCACTTCTCCCCGTTCTTGATTTCCCAATCCAAATCTTTCAAGATCGTACGGCTACCATAGCGTATTTTCACATGTTCCATGCGTAAAGTCACCTCATGTAAAGAGGCTATCTTGTTCATATCCACAGGTAAACGAACCTTACCAACTTCCTCGCATGCATGAATGCCTTCCGTTGGAAAAAGACGGGCGATTAATTCCGTATCCGACATAAACTCCTCTCGAGTCAGCGGAGGCAAGCAAGTACGATCATGGATAGGCAATACATGCGTGATCATTGCCGGTATGTCATTGGGGTTAGATAATAACAAGACAACTTGAACACCATTCAATTTTGTCATTTGCCCTAGCATCTCTACCAATAAATCCCGGGAAGGAGCGTCTAAGCCGATAAAAGGATTATCCAAGATCAAGACACGAGGACGGCTAAGCAACGTCCGGACAATCAAGAATTTTCGTAATTCACCACTTGATAAGAAGATCAACCGCTTAGGCAATAAATCCTCTATACCGAAAAGAGTCAATATCTTCGCTAAATTATCAGAGCCCGCATATTCCTTCAACAATTCCTCGACAATAGGCATCTCCTCCGTCTCTGTCGAATGCCAACGTTGTTGGTAATAAGAATTCCGGCAATCCGCCAACGAATAAATATCCTTAAACGCTATACTCTTGATAAAGTCACTCACCTTACCATCCCCGGAGAACACGACCTCACCTTCCTTAAAAGCGAATTTACGCTGCATAATATCCGCTATCAAGGTTTTACCAGCACCATTCGGACCGATTACAGCCCATTGCTGCCCTTCATCAATTCTCCAATTCACGGGTGTCGTAAACCGCAATTCCGGCAAACGAGTAACGATATTCTTAATATCGACCACCATCATTCCTTCTTTTTCCATCTTTTTTCTAAATAAGCCGGACAAAGGTACATAGTTTATTTAAAAATGACAGCATAATGACAAAAAAAGGGGCCACTCATCACGAGCAGCCCCTCTATAGTATACAGGCACTTGGTATGTCTATGTTAACTAGTAGTTAATGAACGCCTGTACGTGTATCCCACCACATTTGTTTACCCCACAAATTATCCACGACTTCCGCATCGAACGGAGCGCAATTCGCATTGTTCAAATTACGTTCCTTATCAGGATACGGAGAGCGGAACGGGGGTACGTTATGATTAGAATAGTTTGCCGGACGGCCCGGAGCCGGATACAAGTTGTCTGGCACGCCTGTACGGCGATACAATGACCAACCTTCCATTCCTTGCTTGAACATGGCAACCCATTCCTCATAATAAATCTGTTTCTTATCATTCGTGAACTTACCCGCGTTCGCAAGGTAATCCGCTATATCTTCGGCAGATACGCTATTCTCTTCCATGGAATAGGTAACAGCCTTATTGTATGCGTCCTCTGCGGAGATTCCGGTATTCCATCCCAACATAGATGCCTCAGCGACACAGAACCAAGGCTCAGCGACACGCATATAAGGAGAAAAACCAGCCAAGTCCGTGAAGAAACGTGCTCCCCAAATGGAATATTTAGAAGCTACCGCATTCGCTTTCGCCCCGATCGTATAACCTACATACTTAGGCTCACCGGCCTCCACACTTTCTTTTGTGGGTTGGAAATAAGATGAGCGACGAGGGTCCTCACGTGTATTCATATGATCCACGATCACGTCTGCGGCACAATACTCCGTCTTACGTGTACGATAACCGTCTGCCATCGGTTCGTAATAGTTGGGGTCTGTTCCGATCCACCAGAAGAAAGCATTATCATCGTTGCTTTCCATGATCGGATACTTAGTGGGATTACCCATGACTTCCTCTACGGTCTCCTTAGCCAACGCCGGGGAAACCTCTGAGATACGCATCGCTAAACGAAGACGCATAGAATTACAATATCTCTGCCACTTCTCGATATCACCACCGAATAACAAGTCTCCCTCGCCTAAGTCATCACTACCACCATCGGCAAAGCCATCCGCAGCTTCCTTCAACGTAGCCAATAAGCCCGGATAAATATCCTCTTGCTTATCGTATTTCGGCTGCAAGACCCCATCTGTCATCTTAGCGGCATCCGTATAAGGGACATCCCGCCAACGATCCGTGGCTACCTGCATCAAATGAACCTGCATAACCTTCGATACGTTCAGCATATTAGGAGTCTCATTAAACGTGGCACGCTTCTCGATATCTTTTAGGTTATTCAATATACGATACAAATACTCCCAGTTCGTATCCTGTACACCCGTACGGAAATTATAGCGGGACTCGTCGATATAAGTCATCTTCGAAGCATATCCGCAGAAAGTCATCGGCTCATCCATCGCGAACCACCGATCATACAGACGATAGGATGTGTAATATAAAGAATACGCCAGAAGATTCGTCGTAGGCACATCCGTAGGGCTATCCGGGTCTGTATTGACCTCCTCAAACGAATCGGTACACGAGCTACCGAATACAGTAGCACCGATCATCATAGCCATCATGAAATTCTTGATATATCTTTTCATATTAAATTCCTCAGATTAATGTTGATTAAAATGTTACACCTAATTTAAGACCAAAGCTACGAGAAGGAGGATAAGAGTTGGACTCAAAACCTACACCAGAGTTAAATCCTCTGCTTGTAGCCGTAGTCTCGGGGTCATCACCACCGGTACTTGTAGACTCCGGATCAATATGAGCGATATTTGACTTATGCACCCAAAGCAATGCCAAGTTCGTACCAACCAATGATACATGAGCGGCCTTGATACATTTAGTCTTCTCTAGAATTGATTTCGGGAAATTATACGTCAGGTGAGCCTCACGCAATTTCAAGTAAGAACCATCGAATACCGACATCTCACAAATCGTATAATAATTATAGAAGAAGTCCTCTGCGTGACAGCGACATCATTAATCTTACCATCAGCGGTCTTGAAGACCTTGTCCGTCATATAATTCTGGCCAAGTACGACGCCATTCTCACGCAAATCGCCTTCTGCTGTGTGTTTCAAGATACCTGTCTGAGAACCGAATGCTTGTGTAACAGAATACACGTCACCGCCCAAACGGAAATCCAATAAGAAACCGAAGCTCCAATCCTTATAAGAGAACTCATTGCTGAAACCAGCCAACCACTTCGGCGTAACATCACCGATCTCTTTTCCAGCCTCGTAGACAGGAATACCATCCTCTACCAAGATCGAGCCATCCTCATTATATACGTAACCAGTACCTACCAAAGTACCCCAGCTTTTACCGACCATCGCATAGTTCTTCACGCTCCAGCTACTACCGATTTGGTAAGCGTCCAAAGACTGTCCGGTAACGGGATCTGTATAAAGCTCATCGATTCGACTCTTATCCTTCGCCCAGTTCAACGTAGCCGTCCAGTTGAATCCCTTCGGATTCTTGATGATATCACCGGATACCTGCAACTCGACACCCTTGTTGCTGATCTTTCCAGCGTTAATATACATAGAGGTATAACCGGTAGAGGTAGCCACGTTCGCATTCATGATCTGATCGCTCGTCACCTTATTATAATATGCGGCATCAATATGCAAACGATTGTTGAACAAATTAGCCTCAACACCAACTTCCCAAGTCTTTACGCTCTCCGGACGAAGATTTGTAGGAGGAAGGATTGTCGGATTATAGAACAATGTAGTACCATTGAACGAAGAACTGATCAATGAATAATAAGCGTTCGAACGATACGGGTCCGTTGCGGAACCGATCTTTGCCCAACCACCACGCAATTTCAAGAAATTCAAATAATCGCCATTTTGCAATCCGGGGAATGTCTCGGTCAAGATCCAGCTACCACTGAAAGAAGGATAGAAGAAAGCGTCCTTGATCGTAGAGTCCCAGTCATTACGGACACTGACCTCGGCATAAGCCATATTCTTGTAGCCGATAGAGGCATTAGCGTATACAGAGTTTGAACGACGTTTCTCATGGTCGTTCAAGGTGTACGGGGTTCCATGAGCGTTCGCTACGGTAAACAATCCCTCTGCGGTCAATTCGTCCGCACCTGTCCCCATGATAGCTGTTTGATAATCACGATAGTTGGCTCCAGCCAAACCATTCAAGGCCCAATCACCGAAGTTCTTGTTCACGTAGGCGATAAAGTCCGCGTTAAACTCAGTCATCGAACGGTCGAAGCTACGGAAATATCCATTCGGATAGTCGATATTCCATAAAATACGAGAGAACTGATTAGAATCGTAATGATCCAAGCCCATACGACCTTCAAACTTTAACCAATCGGTCGGTTTGATATACAAGGAGGTCTTGCCATAGAAACGATTACGATCATAACTATTGGTATTCTTATTCAATGTCCAATACGGATTCGCATGGAAAGACTGTATCCAGTTATAATGCGTATATTTTCCATACTCATCCACTTGATCCCAATTATTCTTCAAATCTTTCAAATCAACTTGACGACCAAACCACTGCATGATAGACTGCAAGGCATTCGTACTGTTATATCCCGTACCCGGCAAGTTTGCGCTTTTCGTGCGAATATAATTCGCGGACAAGTCGAAATCAATATACTTATTAAACGTCATTTTCGTGTTCACCGCCATAGCATAGCGCTTCTGATCAGTGTTCGGGGTCGTACCGCCTTGATCACGGAAAGATAAAGACGCGCGTGTAGACGTTTTATCCGTAGAGGCAGACAAAGCCACCGTATGATTCATAGAATAACCCGTTTGGAAGAAATTCTTGATATTGTCCGGGCTGGAAACCCAAGGAGTAGCCTGACGCACGCCATCGATCACCGGGCTATTGTATTGCGGCAAATTCAATCCGATATCCAAGCGAGGTCCCCAAGACTCATCTGCGTTATCGTTGATACCACTACCCATACCATCTACATAATTGTAACCATTCTCCAAGGCAAAAGCTTGATAATCGCCAGAATATCCCCCCGCTTGCGCTTCCTTCCAATCATACTCGGAAGCGTAATAGCCTTGTCCGTACTTATTCTGCAATCTAGGCAAATTATAAACCCGGTCAATCGTGATATCACCCTCATAAGAGATAGATACACCCTTGTCTTTCTTACCGGATTTAGTAGTAACCAAGATAACGCCATTACCGGCACGCATACCATACAAAGCGGCAGATCCACCCTTTAACACAGAGATAGACTCTATATCCTCCGGATTAATATCATTCAAGCCGGAACCCAAGTTTACAGTGGCACCTTTCGCGTTATCATTAGCGATAGGCACACCATCCACAACGATCAACGGTTGGTTATTACCAAAAGAGGAATTACCGCGAACCACGATATTCTGCGACGCACCAACCTGTCCACCTTGAGAAGTAATCTGCACACCGGCGATCTTACCGGAAAGTGAGGTCGCCAAGCTCTGTTGGCCAGCTTTTGTCAACTCATCAGATTTCACCTCTTGCAGGGCATAACCCAAGGCTTTCTTCTCACGAGTCAAACCCATAGCGGTTACAACCACCTCATCCAACGCTTTTGAATCCGAGTCCAAAACAACGTTGATCACGGATGCCACAGGTACTTCCTTCGTTTTCAATCCTACATAAGAAATAAAGATCATCTTAGCGTCTCTCGGTACATCTAAACTAAAGTTTCCCTCAAAGTCCGTAACCGTACCAATCGTAGTGCCTTTCACAACGACAGCCGCACCGATCACGGGTTGCTGATCTTCCGATGATATAACATTACCTGTTATCTTCATCGTCTGTGCCGTTGCGACTCCTATGCCTATAAACAAGCATAATAACAAAAAAGTCAACCTTCTCATAAACACACTTTTTTATTTAACAATTAATTATTTAAATCAAAATTCACACATAACTTACCATAGTCTACGAAGAACTTAGTTTAAAACAGCAGGATTATACATGCATATATATAAAATTACATTAAAATATTCACTTTACTTTCACATACAATCATACATACACCTAATCTTCACACCGCGAATATAAAGAATATTTTCTGTTAAAAACAAATAATACAATGATTTTATGTCATCAAAACAGTCAAATATATTTCATAACGTCATTTTTAGACTTATTAAATGCATATTTTGATACACAAGCAATATCATAATAACACAAAACCAATCAAGCAATAGGTAATTTTCAGTTAATCTATTTTACAACAATAAAGATTATACAAGATTTTAATATCATTTTAACAAACTATTTGATTTTTGATAAAAAAAGAAGATTTCCTTAAGAATCATAGCATTTCAACCTATTTCGCTTTCACTTGTAAATAAAATCGTTCTTCGTAGACTATGTTCCTTCCAAAATAAATGAATACATTTGCCTCACGTAAATCTTTAAAACTAATAGCATGAAACATTTTCTTTTAGCCATGGCTACTTTATGGTGTGTGGCAGGTACATTCTCCTTATTCGCGGCAGATAACAATAAATGGAAGCCTCTCTTCGGTAAAAATCTGGAAAACGCCAACTACAATCCGGAAGTTTGGAGCGAGACTGATGGCGTGTTAGGTGCCGTGAAGGACGAGTCTATCTGGACAAAGGATGAATATGAGAACTTCGAGCTGGATCTTGATTTTAAGACCGACGTGGGCACGAACAGCGGAGTAGTCGTTTACTGTACGGACACGAAGGATTGGATACCCAACTCGGTAGAAATACAGATAGCGGACGACCATTGTGAAAAATGGGGAAACGGCAAGCCGTATGAGAAATGCGGAGCCATTTACGGACATCTAGGCGCCGTGCAAGACAAGGTAGTCAAAAAACCCGGGGAGTGGAATCATATGCGTATCAAATGCTCCGGACAACATATCATGGTTATCCTCAACGGAAAGAAAGTTACCGAAATGGATATGAGCAAATGGACTTCCGGCACCAAGAACCCGGATGGAAGCGATATCCCAAGCTGGTTGCCCAAACCTTTCGCCGAATTACCGACAAAGGGATTTATCGGATTACAAGGAAAACATGGGGATTCATTAATCTGGTTCCGTAATATCAAGATTCGGAGTCTTTGATAGACCTATTATATTTTGATAGACCTATTATATAATGTACGTGAGGGGCCATAAACAGCCCCTCATTTATTTAAAAGACTCTCGTCCCTTTTCCTTGGTGAATCTCCGAGGCTTGCGTAATAATCACTTGCTTCACCCCGGCGTCTATCGCTTGGTAAGCGTTTTCCAGTTTCGGGATCATGCCCCCTTGGATAATTCCTTGTTCTACATATCCCTTAAACGCTATACGATCGATTTCCGGTATCACGCTCTCATCATCGTTCTCGTCCAACAAAACGCCTTTTTTCTCGAAACAGAACATCAATGTCACCTCAAAATGTTTCGCCAACGCTTTAGCGGCTTCTCCCGCTATCGTATCAGCGTTCGTATTCAACATATGGCCTTGCTTATCATGTGTAAGAGGAGCCAGTACCGGCACGATACCTTGATGAATAAGAGAGGCTAGCAAATCAGCATTCACCTCTTTCACGTCGCCTACGAAACCATAATCCACCTCTGCCACGGGACGTTTATCCGAACGCATCAAGTTCATGTCCGCACCGGTCAAGCCTAAAGCATTTACGCCCAACGCCTGCAAGCCCGCTACGATGTTTTTATTCACCAACCCGCCATAGACCATTGTCACGACCTTCAAGGTCTCGGCATCCGTAATACGGCGACCGTTCACCATCTTGCTCTCGATCCCTAGTTGAGCGGCAAGCTTGGTAGCCGAGCGTCCTCCCCCATGCACCAAGACCTTATATCCCTCGATAGCAGCGAAATCGTTCAATAATTGACGAAGCGTTTCTTCTTCCTCAACGATCTTCCCTCCTACCTTTATCAAGACTAGTTTTTCCATACTTAATTCTTTTTTATAAAATTTTCTCGCCAAAGTTACTAAAAAAAGAAAGATTTGTATACATTTGCACTCGCAATGCGGTAGTAGCTCAGTTGGTAGAGCATCAGCTTCCCAAGCTGAGGGTCACGAGTTCGAGCCTCGCCTACCGCTCTATCAGGCATTAGGCGATTATCCAAATAAGGATGGTCGCCTAATTTTGTTTTATCTCCTCAATGCTCCTTCTAAAAGCAACGTCCGTTTCTCTAGCTAGAAACTAGAGTTTTGTGCAAGGGAAACTTCTGTTTCCTCATAGGAAAACTTTTGTTTTCCCTAGAAGAAACTAAAGTTTCTTAAAAAAAAATCCGTAAAAACTGCAACACTCTTATAATCAAAGACGTAACCAAGTTTCCTTTTCCCTTTATAATAAAAACAAAGTTATCTCTTTTCTCGACATAAAGCCATATGTTACGCTTAAACGATCTATACTGTTTAAGAAAAATAATCTACCTTTGCGTCAAATAATCAAGAAGAGAATGACAAAAAGCATATTTCTATTCCTGCTGGGGATTCTTTCCCTATCGGCGATAGCGCAACCCAAACTGAGCGAGGAAGCCCGTATCAGTCTGATGACCAGCGCACCGTACGATGAAGAGGTATTCACCGTGTACGGGCATGCCGCTCTACGCATATACGATCCCAAGCAAAATATAGATTATATATTCAATTACGGTATATTTGATTTCTCCAAACCTAATTTTATCTACCGATTCGCTAAAGGAGAGACGGATTATAAACTGGGAGTAGCCGATTTCCAAGACTACGTGATCGAGTACCAAATGCGGGGCAGCGATATCACGGAGCAAGTATTGAACCTCACCCAAGAAGAGAAAGAGCATATATGGGATGCCCTGCTTATTAATTACAGGCCGGAAAACAGGGTATATCGTTATAACTTCTTCTTCGATAATTGCGCTACCCGCCCTGCCGCGATCTTGGAAAAGGAGATCAACGGGAGCGTCGATTATCAGTATCCCTATCAATCCCAGACCTTCCGGGATCTTATTAATTATTGTACCCGAAACCATCCGTGGCTCACATTCGGATGCGACCTAGCGCTAGGCAGCCCCTCCGACCGGGAGGCCACCCAGCACGAGATGCTCTTCCTCCCCCCTTATCTAAAAGAAGCGTTCTCTAAAGCCACCATCACGGGCCCGGACGGGACAATCCGCCCATTGGTGAGCGAGACCCACGTGATCGGAGCCGGGGAAGCCGACGAGCCGGAAAAAGATATCTGGGATTTATTCACCCCTTTAGTCTGCGCTTGGCTTCTGTTCGGAATCGTTTTAGGGTTTACTTGGATCGAATGGCGCAAAAAAAAATACTTCTTGTGGGTGGATTGTGTCCTTTTCTCGGTAGCCGGAGCCGGAGGTGTCATCCTCTTCTTTCTTAGCTTCATATCCGTCCATCCCTGCACGTGGCCGAACTGGTCTTTGGTATGGTTACAGCCGCTCGATTTGATCGCTGTTATTTTGTTTTGCGTAAAAAAGCTGAAGAAGGCTGCATATTACTATCATTTTATTAACTTTGCGGCGCTTACGCTGATGTTACTGGGATGGTATTTCATTCCGCAACATCTAAACAGTGCCTTTATTCCGCTTGTAGCCTCGATTTGGGTTCGTTCGGGTTGGGGTGTTTACAGAAATATATGGAGAATCGGATGAGAAAAATTATAACGTCACTTATCGCTATCCTCGTGGTAACAAACCTCGAGGCGCAGCAACGTACCCCCAAATTGGTTGTATGTATTACTGTGGATCAGCTAAGGGGCGACTATATAGAATACTTTTATAATACATTTGGCGAACGGGGCTTCAAGCGTTTGATGAACGAGGGGTTGGTGTACAACAATATCCGCTTCGAGTTCTCGGACATAGACCAAGCCAGCGCGTTCGCGACTCTTTTTACCGGAAGCAACCCTTGCTTCAGCGGTATCGCGGGGGAGAAGACGTTTGATTTCGAGAAAGAGAAAGAGGTCTCGATCTTAAATGATCCTGAATATCTGGGTAATTACACGAAAGAGAATTATTCGCCCAAGAATTTATTCAGTTCCACGATCGGCGACGAGTTGAAAATCGCCTCTCAAGGAAGAAGCGACGTATATTCCATCGCCCCGGATGCCGAGAGCGCCATCCTTTCCGCCGGACATGCGGCGAACGGAGCTTTCTGGATGGATAACACCAACGGGAAATGGGCTACCACGACGTACTATAAGGGAATCCCTTGGTACGTAGACCGCTATAATAACGGCCCGGAATCCTTGGCGTCACGCTTGGAAACCATGGTATGGACTCCTACCCTTCCGATGGAGAAATACGATGCCTTTCCTTACGTATTGGATGATCTTCCTTTCCGCTATACGTTCAGCGAGAAGTTCGCGAACTGCTATCCGAACCTGAAGACCTCGCCGTTCATCAATAAGGAGATCAATCGCTTGGCCCTCCAGTTCCTAGAGTACGGAGGGTTTGGTACACGCAGTTGCCCGGATATGTTGTCTATCACGTACTACGCGGGCAATTACCGGGGTACGATGAGCAAGGAATACACCCGGGAGATTCAAGATACGTATTATCAACTCGATCAAGATATCGAGAAGCTACTGGATACGATCGACAAGAAAGTGGGCTTGGCCAATACATTGGTAGTCTTCACCGGTTCCGGTTATTATAAAAGCGAGGAGTCTTATCCGGACGGCCTGATGGTGAACGGTGGCGAGTTCCACCCGAAACGTTGTCTGGCCCTGCTTAATATGTACTTGATGGCCATTTACGGCCAACATACCAGTTGGGTACAAGGATACTACAACAACCAGATCTACTTGAACCGCAAGGCGATAGAAGACGCCAAGCTGGATTTGACGACTTTACAGAACAAGGCCGCCGAATTCATACAGGAATTTAGTGGCGTACAACTCGTCACCACGGGCAGGAGCTTGCTTACGGGCGACTGGAACGAGGGAACCGCCAAATTCCGTCAAGGTACGCACCATTTGAGACGGGGCGATCTGATCATCGAGTTGCAACCCGGTTGGAAAGTAAACCTCGACAATCCGAAAGAAAAAGTCAAGATTATACGCAATAATGCTGTTATCACCCCGCTGGTATTTATGGGCAACGGGTTGAAACCCCAACATATCTACCGCGAAGTCAAGGCCACTGAGGTAGCCCCCACGGTAACCCATGTGCTAAGAATCAGGCCACCAAACGCTACTCAAAGCCTACCGCTTTGGGAATTGAAAATTGGTAATTGAGAATTAAAATTATCATAGAAGGGAAAGGTAGGTGGTTCCCCCCTAAGTATTTTATCTGAATTCAAACAACAAAGTAATAACAGACGATGATTGCTCATTGACAATCGGAAGTTGAACTCTCAATTTTCAATTTTCAATTTTCAATTATCAATTATCAATTAACATAAGAATCATGGGATTTAATGAGTTTATGACGAAGCTGTTCGGCAATAAGTCGCAGCGTGACCTTAAAGAAATCACACCTTACGTAGATAAGGTAAAGGCCGTATATCCGTCAATCAAGGCACTCTCGAACGACGAGTTGCGTGCGAAAACAGATGAGATCAAACAACGTATCCAGGACTACGTAGCCGAGGAGAAAGCGCAAGTGGAAGAGCTTCGCAAAGGCATCGAGGATAAGGAACTGGAAGAACGTGAGGCGATCTGGGCCGAGGTAGATAAAATCGAGAAAGCCATCACGGACAAGATGGAAGTGGTACTGGAGCAATCCTTGCCCGAGGTATTCGCCATCATGAAAGATACGGCCCGCCGTTTCGCCGAGAATGAGGAAGTGGTAGTTACCGCTAACCAATTCGACCGGGATCTGGCCGCTCGTTTCGACTTTGTCCGCATCGAGGACGATAAGGCGATTTACGCCAATCACTGGAAAGCCGGTGGAAACGAGATCACATGGGATATGATCCATTACGACGTTCAGCTATTTGGTGGCGTCGTTCTTCATAAAGGTAAGATCGCCGAGATGGCGACCGGTGAAGGTAAGACCTTGGTGGCTACCCTTCCGGTATTTTTGAACGCCTTGACACGTAACGGTGTACACGTGGTAACCGTGAATGATTACTTGTCAAAACGTGACTCCGAGTGGATGGGACCGCTTTATATGTTCCACGGACTTTCCGTAGACTGTATCGATAAGCACCAGCCGAACTCCGAGGCTCGCCGTAAGGCTTACGAGGCGGATATTACGTTCGGTACGAACAACGAGTTCGGTTTCGACTACTTGCGTGACAATATGGCGATCAGCCCGAAAGACTTGGTACAACGCAAGCATAACTACTCCATCGTCGATGAGGTGGACTCCGTATTGATCGATGACGCTCGTACGCCGCTGATCATCTCCGGACCGATCCCTCGTGGCGAGGAACAATTATTCGAGCAATTCCGCCCGAACGTGGAGGTTGTCGTGAACGCGCAGAAAGACCTTTGCTCCAAATTATTGATCGAGGCCAAGAAGAAAATGGCTAGCGACGACCAGAAGGTCGTTGAGGAAGGCTCTATCCTTCTGTACCGCTCCTTCAAGGGATATCCCCGCAACAAGGCGTTGATCAAGTTCTTAAGCGAGCAAGGCGTAAAAGCTCAAATGTTGAAGACGGAAGAATATTTCATGTCCGAGAATATGCGCCATATGCACGAGGCGACCGATGAGTTGTATTTCGTGATCGACGAGAAGAACAACAGTATCGAATTGACGGATAAAGGTATCGACCTATTGACCGGTAAGACGGACGACCCGACCTTCTTCGTACTTCCCGATATCACTTCCCAATTATCTCAATTGGAGAACATGACAGGAACCGAGGAAGAGAAACAAGCTCAAAAGGACGAGATCTTGGCGAACTATTCCGTTAAGAGCGAGCGTGTACATACCATCAACCAGTTGTTGAAAGCTTACACCTTATTCGAGAAGGATGATGAGTACGTGGTTATGGACAACAAGGTTATGATCGTTGACGAGCAGACGGGTCGTATCATGGACGGACGTCGTTATTCCGATGGCCTGCACCAAGCGATCGAGGCTAAGGAACGTGTAAAGGTAGAGGCCGCTACACAAACATTCGCCACGATCACCTTGCAGAACTACTTCCGTATGTACCATAAATTATCCGGTATGACCGGTACGGCGGAGACGGAAGCAGGCGAGTTCTGGGATATCTACAAATTGGACGTAGTAGTGATCCCGACCAACCGACCGATCGCCCGTAACGATATGAACGATCGTATCTACAAGACAAAACGTGAGAAATATAACGCTGTTATCGAGGAAATCGTTCAGCTGACGGAAGCAGGCCGTCCGGTATTGGTGGGAACAACATCCGTAGAGATCTCCGAGCTATTGAGCCGTATGCTTACGATGCGTAAGATCCAGCACAATGTATTGAACGCTAAGTTGCACCAGAAAGAGGCCGAGATCGTGGCCTTGGCGGGTCAAAAGAGTACGGTTACGATCGCTACCAACATGGCCGGTCGTGGTACCGATATCAAGCTGTCCAAGGACGTGAAAGACGCAGGCGGTTTGGCTATCATCGGTACGGAACGCCATGAGAGCCGTCGTGTAGACCGTCAGTTACGTGGTCGTGCCGGACGTCAGGGAGACCCGGGTTCTTCCGTATTCTTCGTTTCACTGGAAGACGACTTGATGCGTTTATTCGCTTCCGAGAAGATCGCCGGCTTGATGGATAAGCTTGGTTTCAAGGAAGGCGAGGTTCTGGAGCACAATATGCTGAGCAAGTCCGTAGAACGTGCCCAGAAGAAGGTCGAGGAAAACAACTTCGGTATCCGTAAACGTCTGTTGGAATACGACGACGTGATGAACTCGCAACGTAACGTAATCTACACCCGCCGTCGCCACGCCTTGATGGGAGAGCGTATCGGTCTGGACGTATTGAACACGATTTACGATACTTCTACAGCTATCGCCGATCAACACGCCGAGGACTTCGAGGGCTTCAAGTTAGAATTGTTCAAGACATTCGCCATGGAAAGCCCGTTCACGGAAGACGAATTCAAGAGCATGAAACCGGAGCAACTCGTAGAGAAATTGTTCGAGGAGGCATTGAAGACTTATAAACGTCGTATGGAACGCATGACGCAAGTCGCTCACCCGGTCATCAAGCAAGTGTACGAGAATCAAGGAGCGATGTACGAGAATATCATGATCCCTATCACGGACGGCAAGCGCATGTATAATGTATCTTGCAACCTGAAAGAGGCTTACGACACGGAATGTAAGGCAATCGTTAAATCCTTCCAGAAATCAATCGTATTGCATATGATCGACGAGGGATGGAAAGAGCATCTACGTGAGATGGATGAGCTGCGCCACTCCGTACAAAACGCTAGCTACGAGAACAAGGATCCTTTGTTGATCTACAAACTTGAATCTTACAACCTGTTCAAGACAATGGTAGACAACATGAACCGTAAGACAGCCGCCATCTTGATGCGTGGACAGATCCCGGTACGTGAGGAGCCGACCGAGGAGCAACGCCAAGCCATGCAAGCCCGTCAAGCGGCCGTAGCCCAGCAAGCAGCCCAAGCGATCGCCGAGGAAAGAGCCCGTCAACGTATCGCCGTACAAGAGGCCGCCCCGGAGAAGCACGAGGATATGAGCCGTTACCGCACGGAGAAAACAGACTTGAGCGGAAACAACACCCAAGCCGAGGCACCTCAGCCGAAGCAAGCTCCGGTCCGTGCCGAGAAACGAGTAGGACGCAATGATCCATGTCCTTGCGGAAGTGGCAAGAAATACAAGAACTGCCACGGACAAGGTTTATAAGGAACAAGAAATAAGATAAAAAAAGAGGGACAGAATACCAATCTGTTCCTCTTTTTTGTATATTGCAGGCATATAAACCCATTAAATGCTACCATTATGATTATTGGAATTCCAAAAGAAATCAAGAACAACGAGAACAGGGTAGCTCTTACTCCCGCCGGAGCCAAAGAGTTGGTGAAAAGAGGTCATACCGTGTATGTGCAACACACGGCTGGTATAAACAGTGGTTTCGCCGATGATGCCTATGTGGCGGCAGGGGCCCGGATACTCCCGTCCATTGAGGATGTATATGGAATTGCCGAGATGATCGTAAAAGTAAAAGAACCGATCGCCAGCGAATATCCCTTGGTACGCAAAGGACAGCTTGTCTTCACCTACTTCCATTTCGCATCCGACGAGGCTCTCACCCTTGCCATGATAAAGAGCGGCTCCATCTGTCTGGCTTACGAGACCGTGGAGAACCCAGATCATACGTTACCCCTTTTGATTCCTATGAGTGAGGTGGCCGGACGCATGTCCGTACAGGAAGGCGCTCGTTTCCTTGAGAAACCGCAAGGTGGCAAAGGCGTATTGCTAGGTGGCGTGCCGGGCGTGAAACCGGGTAAGGTATTGGTTTTAGGCGGTGGCGTGGTAGGCCACAACGCCGCCTTGATGGCCGCCGGGCTAGGTGCCGATGTCACGATTGCCGACATCTCGCTTCCCCGCTTGCGCTATCTGTCCGAGACGATGCCGAAAAACGTGAAGACGTTGTTCTCTTCCACGCATACGATCGAACAGGAATTACCCACTACCGATTTAGTGATCGGCGCCGTATTAATCCCCGGAGCCAAGGCCCCGCACTTGATCACCCGGGATATGTTGAAGTTATTAAAACCGGGCAGCGTATTGGTAGACGTAGCCATCGATCAAGGCGGTTGCTTCGAGACCTCCCACCCGACTACGCACGCCAATCCGGTTTATGAGATAGACGATATCCTCCATTACTGCGTAGCCAACATTCCGGGAGCGGTCCCGCAGACTTCCACATTAGCCTTGACCAACGCTACCCTGCCGTACGTGATCAAGCTTGCCGACAGAGGTTGGGAAAAAGCCTGCGAGGAAGATCCGGGCCTAGAACTAGGATTAAACATCGTGGAAGGAAAGATTGTCTACCCCGCCGTAGCAGAGGCTTTTCCTTCACTCAAAGCATAAGTTCCAAAGAATCTTTCATTAGTAGGGATTGCTTGCGGCAATCCCTTTTTTATGTTTTCTATTTTTATTGTTTTCTAAAAAACGTAAAATATCTTGGCTCCTTTTCCCGCACACCTTAACTTAGAGCACAAAATCAATTAAATTTAATAATTACCATGAAGAAAATTGTTTTATTAGTGGCTTTATGCCTATGTGTCGGAAACCTATTCGCACAAGACGCTGACAAATTAAGAGATGAAGGTGACGCTGCTTTGAAAGCAAAAGATTACGCTACCGTCGTAACAAAATACGGCGAATACTTGAAACAAAACAATTACCAAGACACCGCCCGTATCTTCAATTGCGGATACGCCGCTAATCAAGCGAAGAACTACGCCGAGGCCGCCAAATACTTCGACATGGCCGTTAAGATGAACTACAACGTAGACGACTCTTATGTAGGCGAGGCTATGGCTTACCGTAACTTAAACAAGACTGAAGAATTCCTGACTACGGTAAAAGAGGGATTAAAAGTGATTCCCGATGGAAACAAGAATAAGACCAATCTGGAAAAGTTGCTTTACGGTTACTGCATCAAACAAGGACAAGCCGCCCAAAAGAAGGGAGATCTGGCCGGTGCCGAGAAAATGTACAAAGAGGTCCTAGCCGTATCGAACAAGGATTACCAGAGCAACGCTTACTACAGCCTTGGCGCCATGCTGTATGGCAACGGAGCGAAGATATTACAGGCCGCTACCCCGATCGCTACTTCCGAGCCGGATAAATACAACGCCGAGAAAGCGAAAGCCGACAAAGACTTCAAGCAAGCGAAAGAATATTTGACAAAGGCTGTCGAACTCGACCCGAAAGACGAGAACTCCAAGAAGATCCTCGCTTCTATCAACGACATCCTGAAATAAGAAAGAGGACTTTATTCATACAAAAAAACCTCCCGGATCACATAGAAAAGTGATCTGGGAGGTTTTTTGTATCTAGTTGTAGAGACATACGCTACTTGAAGAAGAAGCGGAAGATGTCATTTCCATTCGCATAGATCAATAAAGCGAACAGGATAAACATACCTGCCATTTGGGCATACTCTAGGAATTTATCGCTCGGTTTGCGACGGGCCACTACCTCATAGATCAAGAACATCACGTGTCCGCCATCCAAGGCCGGAATCGGCAAGATATTCATGAACGCCAAGATGATAGATAGAAAAGCCGTACGTTCCCAGAAAATCCGCCAATCCCAGACAGACGGGAACAATCCGCCGATCGTACCGAAACCGCCCAAACTGGAGGCACCTTCCTTCGTAAACACATATTTCATGTCGTTCACATATCCCTTCAAGGTATTAATACCTAATTTAATACCGGCGGGGAACGACTCGAAAAAGCCGTATTCGCGGGTCACGGTCTGATAGAGATCCGTAGGCAACATCACCGCTACGCCAATTTTCCCGGCCGAGTCCGTCCTCATGGTCAAGGACTCCAACTGGCCGTTCCGGTAGAAATCTACCGTCACCTCTTCGCCCTTATTCTCTAACAATAACCCGGAGGCATCATAAAACGTCGGGGTAGCCACACCGTTAATAGCCACCACGCTATCCTTCGGCAGCATGCCAGCGAGAGCCGCCGGGGCATTCTTGTCGGGAAGCTCACGAACAACCATCGGGATACGCAAAGGATCGGCGAAGCCTTTTCCGTCACGCATGCAACGTTGCATCATATCCTCCGGTATGGAGATCACGGTCTCCCGCCCGTCACGGAGCACCGTCACGGTCTTCGCCTCCACCACCTTGCGGAAACTGTCGCTACCGAAACGCTCCAACTCCTCATTGTCCGCTCTCAGCAAGATATCACCGTCCTGAAAACCGACGTTCTGGAACGTCTCGCTATAATTCATACCCATCTTCATGTTCTTCAAAGGCAAGTACGTATCGCCCCACGTAAACAAGATCATGGAATAAATAAACAAAGCCAGCAAGAAGTTGAACACCACGCCCGCTACCATAATCATCAAACGCTGTCCGGCCGGCTTGGAGCGGAACTCGTAAGGCTTGGGCGGCTGGGCCATCGCCTCCTTGTCCATACTCTCGTCGATCATACCGGAGATCTTACAATATCCTCCCAACGGAAGCCAGCCTACGCCGTATTCCGTGTCACTGTTTTTCGGCTTGTACTTGAATAGCGAGAACCACGGATCGAAGAAGAGGTAGAACTTCTCTACCCGCACCTTGAAAATCCGGGCAAAGATAAAATGCCCGAACTCGTGGACAATCACCAGTATCGATAAGCTCAAGATAAGCTGTAACGCCTTAATCAAAAAAGTTTCCATCTACTATTGTTTGTTCTGTTTTAAATTATTTCAAAATAACTCGGCCGCCAACCGCCTAGCCTCGGTGTCGGTAGCCACGTAATCCTCATACGAGGGATTGACGATAAACGAGGCTTTCCGCATGGTCTGCTCAATCACGTCGCTCATTTGCAAGAAGCCGATACGATCTTGCAGGAAAGCGGCCACCACCACCTCATTGGCGGCATTCAAGATACAGGGTATATTCCCTCCTTGGCGGGCCGCCTCGAAAGCGAAAGCCAAGTTGCGGAAACGTTCCATATCCGGCTCCTCGAACGTCAAGGTCGAATATTGGTTGAAATCCAGACGGGGCGCCATGCTCCTCATACGTGTCGGGAACGAGAAAGCGTAGGCGATCGGCAATTTCATGTCGGGAATTCCCAGCTGGGCGATCACGGCGCCATCCTCAAACTGCACCATCGAGTGGATCACCGACTGCGGGTGCACCACCACCTGTACCTGATCCGGCGTGACATCGAACAACCATTTCGCCTCGATCATCTCGAAGCCCTTATTCATCATCGAGGCCGAGTCTATCGTGATCTTCGCCCCCATCGTCCAGTTCGGATGCCTCAAGGCCTGCGCCTTCGTCACGGTAGCCAGCTCCTCCAGCGTCTTCTGTCGGAACGGGCCGCCGGAAGCCGTCAGCAAGATCTTCTCGATCGGATTATCGTACGCACCTGTTAAACATTGAAAAATGGCCGAATGTTCCGAGTCCACCGGCAAGATAGGCACCTTATGCTCGGCGGCCAGCTTCATGATCAGCTCGCCGGCCACGACCAAAGTTTCCTTATTCGCCAAGGCGATCGCCTTTCCCGCCTTGATCGCCGAGATCGTCGGTCGCAAGCCGGAATAGCCCACCATCGCCGTCAGCACCATATCGATCGGCTCCGACTGCACCATCTGGGCGATAGCGTCGGCACCCGCCCATACCTTGATCGGCAGGTCTTCCAAGGCCTCTTTCAGCTCGGGATATTTCCGCTCATTGGCGATCACCACCACCTCCGGCATATATTTCCGGGCCTGATTGATCAATAAGTCCACTTGGTTATTCGCGGTCAAGGCATACACCTCGAAAAGATCGGAATGCTCGCTCACTACCTCCAAGGCTTGGGTCCCGATGGAACCGGTCGAGCCTAATATCGCTAACTGTCTTTTTTTCATGGATTATCAAAAAGCTATATATTCTTCCGGATTCACCGGATTGCCCTTATACCACAACTCGAAATGCAGGTGCGGTCCGGTAGACAACTCTCCCGTATTCCCGACCAGAGCGATCGCCTCACCGGCTACCACATGGTCTCCCACCTCTTTCAGCAACAATTCGTTGTGCTTATAAACCGAGATGAATCCGTTCTTATGTTGTATTTGAATTACGTTTCCGTGGTTCGGATCGAAACCGGTATAGATCACCGTACCATCCAACGTAGCCAAGACACTCTCCTTCGGGGCCGCGGCCAGATCCACGCCATAATGATGGACATCCGTCTCATAATGAGAGGTGACCACGCCATTCACGGGCTTATAGAAAAAGACCCCCTCGGTCGGTACCTTGCCCGGGTCGGTCAATACCGATAAATTATATTTCTCCTCTTCCTCGTAATCTTTCACGAAACGAATCTCTTCCTTGCTACGAGGAATCTCATAGTTAATATCGTTGCTAGCCAAAGAATCTATCTGACGGATCGAGTCCAAGGGCATCGTACCGGAAAGGATTCCGGCCACGTTATCCAGATAAAGGGACTGGATCTCCATCATACGCTCCAACGAATCCGCCCGCAAGGCATTCTGCATAATCTCCTTGCGAACCTCCACGTCGAGATAGCCCGGCAAGTAGTTGCGAATCGGTGTCTTGATGATGATAAAGGCGGTAACGGCGATCAAGAAAAAGGCGAACACCGCCAAAGTGACAAACGCCGATAACTGCGAAAGCCGGAAAGACCACACCTCCTCCAACGTCCCCTCATTGATGAAGGAAAGTTTATATTTAAACCGGATCCGGTGCCAAAACGATTTCGTATTCTTCTTTTTCAACCCCTAATCTTCAATTATCAATTATCAATTCTATAAGTCCCTCCGGCAAAGACACCGTGAGACTACGGGCCTCATGGTCGGCCTCGGTGATCAACTCCTCCACGGCGGGGATCAACAGCTCCTCGCCTTTATGATCGACACGCAGAAGGACGTTGATTGTCGTCTCATCCACGTCTGTTATCTCTCCTAAATAACCTTTCTGTACGTCCGTCACGGTATAACCGATAAAACTGTCCCACGTCATATCCCCCACGAGATCCTCCTCGTCCACGGCGTCCAAAGGATAAAACACCTCCTTGCCCACAAACATGCGGGCATCCTCCTCGGAATTCACGTCCTCCAGTTTCACCAAGACCACCGTATCGGTCTTATAGCGGAAATCCTCCACGAAGAACGGAACCAAGATACCATCCATCTCGCAAACAATGTACGGGTCCTCGGCATCTTCCAGCACATCGCTGTTCGTCACCAACGACAACTCCCCCTTGATACCATGGGGCTTGGCAAACTGCCCGATCTTGAAAACCTCTTCTTCTCTAATCATCGCCTAAAATCTTTAAATCCTCGTGATACGTGCCCCGATCTGGTTCAATCGCTTATCGATCCCTTGATATCCCCGGTCGATCTGGTCTATATTATGGATCGTGCTGGTACCTTCGGCGCTCATAGCGGCGATCAGCAAGGCGATACCCGCGCGAATATCCGGGGATACCATCGTAGAGCCCCGTAACTTGAAGCGGTTACCCAGCCCGATCACCGTAGCCCGGTGCGGGTCGCAAAGGATGATCTGGGCTCCCATATCGATTAGCTTGTCCACAAAGAACAAACGGCTCTCAAACATTTTCTGGTGGATCAGCACGCTCCCCACGGATTGCGTAGCCACTACGAGAAATACGCTCAGCAAGTCCGGCGTAAGCCCCGGCCAAGGAGCGTCGGCGATGGTCATGATAGAACCATCGATAAACGTATCGATCTCGTAGGAATCATGCCGAGGGATATAAATATCATCGCCTCGCTGCTCCACGGTAATACCCAAGCGGCGAAAAGCGTCCGGGATGATCCCCAGCTTATCATATCCTGTATTCTTGATGGTGATCTCCGATCCGGTCATAGCGGCCATACCGATAAAGCTACCCACCTCGATCATATCGGGGAGGATGGTATGCTCCGTGCCGGAAAGCGACCGTACACCTTCTATCGTCAATAGGTTAGAACCGACACCTGAGATTCTCGCTCCCATGCGGTTCAGCATCGTGGAAAGTTGTTGCAGGTAAGGCTCGCAGGCGGCGTTATAGATCGTCGTCACCCCCTCGGCCAGCACGGCAGCCATCAAGATATTCGCCGTTCCGGTCACGGAAGCCTCGTCGAGCAGCATATAAGCGCCTTTCAACTGGCGTGCCTCTATCTCGTATACTTGCCGCCCGGCGTCGTAGCTAAAGCAAGCGCCCAGCTTCTGGATTCCCACGAAGTGCGTATCCAGCCGGCGTCGCCCGATCTTGTCGCCACCCGGTTTCGGGATCAGCGCCCTGCCGAAGCGGGCTACCAACGGGCCTACGATCATCACGGAACCCCGCAGGCTACCACTCTTGCGCAGGAACTCCTCAGTACTCAAATACTCCATGTCCACGTCGTCCGCCTGAAAGGTATAGGTATCGGCGGACGGATGCTCCACCTTGACCCTCATATCCCTAAGGAGCTGGATTAAGTTATTCACGTCCAAGATATCAGGCACATTGTGTATGGTCACCTTCTCCGGTGTTAGCAATGTCGCGCAGATCACCTCCAACGCCTCATTCTTGGCGCCTTGCGGAACGATCTCGCCGGACAAGCGATAACCACCTTCTATAACGAACGAGCTCATCTGCCTTTACGCGTAAAGTTCCTTTTGTTGCCGCCACTGTTATTACGGGCCAAGATATCACGGCTCTCGGCCAATTTGTGTTCCTCCTCGCTCAATACGATCTTGCCGCTAGACAGCTCGTCCAGATCCTTGAAGATCTTACGGTCGTCCACGCTTTCCTTGTTCCAAGTAAGGAACGATTTCTTCATCTGGTTGGCCAGCAGTCGCACGAGCTGGTCTTTCTCCATACCGGGTTGCAGCTCCGTGGCCTTGCGGATCATCAGCTCCAAGGTCTTTCCGTAATGGCGGTAGCGTATACGGTTATTGTTGTACGGGATACGAGGCGGACGGCTATACAGGTTCTCCTTCTTGATGATCTCGTACGGATAGTCTATATCGAGCTTAAAATCGGCCATGATCGCCAAATGATCCCAGAGGATATGCTTAAAGTCGTTTACGTCACGCAGGTGCGGGAACATGTTTCCCATGATGTTGATAATCGTGTTGGCGCAACGCTTACGCTCTTCCCTGTCTTGGATAGTCACGCAATAGTCTACCATATTTTGGATATTGCGACCGTATTCGGGCAAAGTCAATCTTTTTCCTTCTGTATTATATTTCATTCTTTACATTTTGTTTATGCGCAAAGATAGGCATAATTAATGGAAATTGAAAATTGAGAATTGAAAATTGAAAATTAACTCAAAAGCCTACAGACTATTCATTTTCAATTTTCAATTCTCAATTCATAATCTACCACGTCTAGCCACCGCTCGAATTTCAGCCCTACTTTCTCGAAGTGGGATACCTTCTTGAACCCCAGCTTCTCATGCAGCGAGCAGCTAGCCTCATTCCCCTCGGTAATGCAGGCAATCAAGGCGTGGTAGCCGCCTGCCCGACATTCCTCGATCAGCCTTTCCATAAGCTGCCGGCCGATCCCCTTGCCCTTGTATCTCGGGGATAAATAAACGGTGGTCTCAAGCGTATATTTATAAGCTGCCTTTTCTTTCCACGCATGGGCATAGCAATATCCCACGACCTCATCATGATCTACGTATACCAGATAAGGATAACTCGCCGAGATCCCGGCTATGCGACCCTCCATCTCCTCCACCCGCAAAGGTTCCGTCTCGAACGTAGCCACGCTATTCACGACATATTCATTGTATATATCCACGATCGCCTTGGCGTCTCGCGAACTCACATTTCGAATCATATTCATTCCGTTAAAACAATCCGATCCGGGAAAGAATCTCTCTCTGCCCGGACCGGATCTATCATCGAATCAAATTACTAATTTTTCGGCTTTCTACTCAGACAACGCCTTGATCACCTCTTGGTTCGCCTTGCGCACCTCGGCCTCATTGATCTTGATCACCTTGCGATCGTAGGTCATAAGGCCGTTCACCTCACCTTCTACGTCCGTGGTTTGCGTATAGACAGCGGCGGAGAAGCCCTTCGGAACCATTTTCTTCAGCTCACGGGCGTACTTCACGTACTCGGCGGTCACCTCATCGCTATTCTTAAACTGTACATAGCCCCAGTTGCGTTTGTTCCACCACAAATGGTTCTCCACGGCCAAGCCGATACCACCATACTCGCCCAATACGTTCACACGCACCGGATCGAACAGGAACATCGCCGGGCCCGGGTAATTATGCAAATCCAAGATATCGCCGCACGCACGGAAATTACCGCCACTGGCCGGATTCACCAGACGGGAAGGATCGTATGTTTTTGTCCACTCGGCAGCCTTCTCGGTATCGAACTGGCCCCAAGCCTCGTTGAAGGGCACCCATACTACTACGCTAGGATTCGAGACGCACAGGTCCATGATCTCCTTCCACTCCTTGTAATAATTACGGATAGACTCCTCGGTACGCTCCTTGTCGGTTCCACCGTTATACGTATGAGGCGCCCATTGGTTACCCATGTCGCCGCTAGGCATATCCTGCCAAACCAACATACCTTCCTTATCGCAATGATAGTACCAGCGGGCCGGCTCTACCTTCACGTGCTTGCGGATCATGTTGAAGCCCCACGCTTTCGTCTTCACGATATCATACAGCAACGCCTCGTCCGTGGGAGCCGTGTAAAGCCCGTCGGGCCACCAGCCTTGATCCAGCGGGCCGTATTGGAACAGGTTCTTGTTGTTCAAGCGCATACGCATGATGCCGTTGGCGTCACGCTCGGCGGATATCTTACGGAAGGCGGTGTACGATTTCACCTCGTCTACCTTCTTGCCATTCTTTGACAAGCTCACCTTCATATCATATAAATAAGGATTGGAAGGTTCCCACAACGTAGGATTTTGCACGGCCAAGCGTAATTCTGTCCCTTGTACGCCCTTGGCGGTAGCAACCACCTGCCCCTTATCGAGCAAGCTGACCTCCACGATGTCCGACACCGGGGAGTCGGAACAAGCCCCGACCGTCACGCTCATCACGCCATTATCGATATTCGGGATCGCCTTGATAGAGGTGATATGCGAGGAAGCGACCGGCTCCAGCCATACGGTCTGCCAGATTCCGGTGACCGGCGTATACCAGATTCCCTCCGGGTTGGCCACTTGCTTTCCACGGGGCTGGTAGCCTTTATCGCTCGGGTCCCATACACGCACCACCAGCTTATGCGTACTTTTGCCATTCAGATAGGGAGTGATATTCAAGGAAAACGGGGTAAAGCCTCCCGTGTGGGAACCGATCAGGATATCATTCACGAACACGTCCGCTTTCCAATCCACGGCGCCGAAGTTCAACAAGATATCTTTTCCTTTCCATGAGGAGGGCACCGTAAAGGTTCGTTTATACCACAACTCATTCTTCTCCCCCACTTCTTTTTGCACGCCGGACAAGGAGGATTCCACGGCGAACGGCACCAAGATATTCCCATCGAAACTCGTCGGCTCTGCCTGTCCTTTTGGAAGGATAGCGTATTCCCACTCGCCGTTCAAATTCTGCCAATCCGCACGTTCCATCCCGGGGCGTGGATATTCTGGCAATACATTCCGGGGATCTACTTTCTCAGCCCAGTCCGTCTTGATCTTGTCTCCGGCGGGCTTCCACTGCGCCCCGGCGCTACAAATCGTTGCGAACGCACAAAAGGCTAACAATAATTTTCTCATGATATTATTTACATTTTGAATTGATAATACACTTTCAGCAGACAAAGATAATAGAAAATATCCAAAATCCACATCGTCCTCGGATACCAATAGGAGAACCGTACCCAAATCGATCTAACCATAAAATACCCGGAATATCTCTTATGACAGAATCTCAGAAGGTAAGGTTATTGTCTTTTTTTAATGTTCCTATTTTACATCAATATCATTTCCGGAAAAACACGTACGTGAATTTCCCAAAACACGTACGACTTTTCGGAAAAACATGTACGTGTTTTAACGCAAACATTACGATGTTTTTTACGACTCTGATTTTCAACCCCTTGCAAACAAAACCTCATTTTCTGCTTATTGTAAAATTCTTCTGATTCAAGGATACCCGGAAAAGAAGGAGTAATGGCACGACCTATTAAAAAGGAGCCGGATTATTTCCCGCTCGACACGGATTTACTAAGCAACCGTAAAATCCGTCAAATAAAGCGCAAATACGGATCTGACGCTTTTCATTATATATTGCCCTGCTTTGTGACATCTATGCCAATGGCTATTATATCACGGCCTACAAGAAAGAGCGTGAGCTTGCCTTCCTCCGCAAGGTATTCCAGCAATACAAGGCCGGTTACCCACTGGAACGTCTCTACCCCGCCCATGTCTACCAATCCCTGCAAGAGCGGAGATTGATCAACGACCCCCCCGAGGAGAAACGCCACGCCATGAGCCTCTTCGCCTATTGGCGACCACCGGGTCACCTGCCCATCAGCGAGGACTATCGGCTGACGATGGTGCGACAGCAGGCGATGGCGTGGTTGCTGCGGAGGTATTTCGATGGGCCGATAACAGAAGAGAAAGCAAAACGAACCATCTCCTTTGGAGATTAAGAAATAAAACATACACATTGTTAATTTAATGCAAAATCATAAATATAATACTTTTTCAAGCCAATAAATAATAATTAAATCATATCTTTGGAAAAAAGATAAAATAAAATTACAAGTCATGCTCTAACAGCCTTCATGTTTCTATAAAATGTAAGACTGAATCTAAACTAGCCAAACCAACTTCTACTTTTTAGTAAAGCGTATGGTTTTCTATTTCTAATAATAAAGATATTAAATTAACATTCTATTTATGAAAATCATTATTTTGCAATTCATGGCAATAATCGCTATGATCCTTATAAGTTGTAACGATAAGGAAAACAGCGTGTACCTAAAAAATGGTTCCTACTCGGAATGCGCCACGGGGAAAAACTTGACCAAGGCGCAAGAAGAGACCGCTTATGTAGAAATCAGTGCAGTTAACACAAACACTCTAAGAGTGGACATGTACCATGTCCAACTGAATTGCGCTCTGGAAAAAATAGAGTCGAGTATCAGTTATAATGAAAAAGTAATCATAATTAAATTCACGCCAATTGGCGATGATGCTAATTGTCTTTGTGGAAGACAATTAACATATGAAATCAGCAACCTTCAAGAAGGGCAGTCTTATGATTGTGTGATCATGCAAGAGAATAGTGAATATGCCTCTTTTAAATTTGATTTCACAAGAGATCTAACACAAACAATTAATCTAAATTAAATTACGACATTATGAAAAAAATGTATTTTATCATCATTTATGTGCTTCTACTATCTATAGGAGCCATAAACAGCGCAAATAAATCCATAACTAAACTCGAAGCTTATAATATAGTTATTAGTGGCATTGATTCGACTACATTAGATTCCACTGAAATATTTGTATCCAAGCAGATATTACCAGCCAACACAGTCATTGAGATTGGTGATAAAAGTATAGAATCCCCGGATTATGGCTCTTGGATGTTTTTCATAAATAAGTATCCTTTATCCAATTGGGGACACTCTTGTAACTATATGCTTATCGGAAGTAACAATGGTGAAGTAGATATAATAGAGAGTAATTTCTACCCTACTAAACCATCATTGGCTGATATGGATAAAATAAAGTCTAGCGTAGTTACATTTGATGAGTCTGTTTTTGTCAAGCCTATGGCAAGGCCTCAGCTCCTTCAAACAAAGGCAACATATGATAGCAACAAATATGCAGTAATAATTAGTGGAGGAGGAAATCCCTCTGTCAATTACCCGAGATATTGGAACGATTGCTCTTCTATTTATCAGACATTGCTTTATACGTATAATTATGACTCTGCCCATATTACCGTTATAATGTCAGATGGAACGAGCAGCAACATCGATAGAAGCACTGGCGATTCTTCGCCGTTAGATTTAGACGGAAATGGAACAAACGATATACAATTTGCGGCGACAAGCAATAATATCAAGACTACTTTTAGCAATCTTGCGTCGAGGCTTACCTCCAACGACTATCTTTTTATTTTCACAATAGATCACGGAAATTATGACTCTTCCGGGAACTCTAGTTTAACATTATGGAACGATGAGAATTTGTATGCATCAACTTTCGCTCCTTGGGTGAATGCCATTAATGCCAAAGCGATCAATATCGTAATGGGACAATGTTTCAGTGGCGGTTTTATCTCTTATTTTAAAAATAATCCAAAGGTTTCCATATCAACGGCTTCCACTAAAGATCAGCCATCTTCTTCCATGAGTGACGGCCGTTACGATGAATTCGTTTACTATTGGACGGAGGCTGTCACGAAGAAAGCTTCTTCTGGATATATGGTAGGAGATGTTAACCAAGACGCTTTTACAACAGCTCATGAAGCATATGATTACGCAAGGACTCATGATAAGAAAAATGAAGATCCACAACACTATTCTTCGGATTTACTCTCTCATTTTTTAGCCCTAAATGGGATGAGAGCAAGAACTACGAGCGGAACGATTGCAGTAGAACGTGGAGAGACATTTAATTATTCCGGTATGGAAACTATCAACTGGACTATTCCCTTAAATTCACCTGTAAATATATCAATCAAATTCCCAACGAATATAGTGTACAAATGGAATTGCAGCGGTGGAAATCCCGGTAATTTTTATTCTTCATCATCTACAACAGCCTCTGTGTTAGCAAATTCAAGTAGCACATCGCCTATTGTCATTACAGCTAAAGCTGATGGCTCCACTTTAACGCAGACATTCCGCCTATATCTAAAAAACACCTATAGCATCATGAATGACAATTCATCTATACTAAATATCAATTTAGAGAATCAAGAAACTAACAATCTATTAAGTAAGTCGCAAGACTCTTATGAAATATACTCTATTAATGGAACAAAATGTAAGTCTGGATTACTAAATAGATACAATTCCATAGATATATCTTCTCTGGCGAATGGAATGTACTTTGTTACGATTCATAATTCGAATTCGATCTTGCAAAAAGAGCAATTCATCGTTAATCATTGAGAAATAAGAAGACTATCCGAGCCGGGTAAGAAATTCTCTTTACCCGACCCATTTCAATCAGTCCTTGCAAGAGCGGGGATTGATACACGATACCCCCGAGGAGAAACGCCACGCCATGAGCCTCTTCGCCCATTGGAGACCACCGGGTCACCTGCCCATCAGCGAGGACTATCGGCTGACGATGGTGCGACAGCAAGCCATGGCATGGTTGCTGCGGAGGTATTTCGATGGGCTGATAGCTAAAGAGAAAGCATAAGAACGAGTAGTATGCACTTGCATATCTGTTAATAATTCGCCAATAAAAACATTGATTTACAAAATATATAGTTATATTTGCATCGTCATGTGGCTATAGCGTTAGTTGAAAAGCATGGCGACATATTATGTATTAGAGCATCGAGTGTTATTCTAGGCATTGTCAAACATCCCTAAAAGCAAAGTCAACTAGAATAACAAACTTCATGCTCACGCTGTTGTATTATCTCAAATATACAATAATGGCGTGAGCTGTCGTTTGTTATAGTTGACAAAGGTATGGGGATACCTGACAAGCCTATAACAATATAACGGCAGCTTCACGCTTTTTTTTTGTGTCTGCCCATAAAAACTCTATTTCTCCAATAATTATACATTTGGCCTATAATTAATCGAATTTAACAACATGGCTTTTCAGAGGAAAAGCTTGGTTATTTAGTTAAATAAAGAAAAGAGCTATCTCGTTCGTGAGAATATAGGTAGCTCACTATTGTTTAACCTTTTTAATGCGTTCACATCCTATTGATGGTAGACTTGTGCCAATAGGCTATAGTTAAATTTTATCATCATTACCCATAATTTCCTTCAAACTATAATGGTATGATAAAAACTAATTGTACATTTAGGGCAATCCTATTTTAGTTGTTAACTAATTAAAACTGATTCAGAAACATGAGAACTTCTTTATTTATATTTTTCATGGTCATTTTTATTGGTTGTAGTGAAAATGACATTATCGATGAAGGGGAAAAACCAGAAGATCCTCAAGCCGAAATAGAGGTTTATTATGACCAAGAAAGTACAAGCTCAAGAAAACCTGATGCAGGCGCAAAAGTGTATTTGTATTATGACATTAATATAACGACAGAGTTTGGTGGCCTTGCATCTTATGAAGGAAATGGAATATTAAAGTATAAAAGGTATAATACAGTCATTAAGCCAGATTCTGTTTTATATACAGATTATTTAGGAAAGACTGTTTTTGATCTAAAGCCTATGGATGAGATGTCTATAGTGGCAGAAAGCTCTTATTTTCCAAATATGATAACCTATACAGTTTGCTTTCATCTAGATGAAAGCATGAAAATAACATTTGTATTCTCATAAGGCTAGGTACGCCCCTAGGTGATATAAAATGGGAACTATCCTTCTCACGCAAGAGAACACCCGGAAAGTATCGGACAAATAGACAACTCAACCCGAAAACCACCGAGGAAAGATTGTCCTCTTATTAAACTTCATCGTGCAATTTGATTATACAATTTAATAACGTACATTCGCGTACAAATAAATTAAATCTGTAGTCCGATGAGAACGCATTTACGCGAAAGCATGCTGGCGCTTCTTTTGATAGGTATCTTAGCCACGGGTTGCGATACCGGAACGAAGAAGGCTTCCGAAAACAGTATCACGTTTGATTCTATCAGCGTGGAAAAGACTTACCATTTGTTAGATAATCCGGATAATCCCAATTGCAATCTAGAGATCAAGTTCGTTTATCCCCGGAAATATTCGGATAAAGAGGTTCTTAAGAATCTACAGAGACAGTTCGTCTCCTCTTATTTCGGCGAGAATTATGAGCAATTATCCCCCGAGGAGGCGGTACGGAAATATACCGACGACTATCTGGCCGCTTATAAGGATCTGGAAGAGGATTACAAGGCTGAGGTGGCGAAATCCGACGAGACACCGGTGGGCTCTTGGTTCTCTTACTATGAGATGTCGTCGGATGATATCGCCTTCAACCAAGACGATATCATCAGCTATACGGTAAGCTTCGAGAACTATACGGGCGGAGCGCATGGCGCACATTCCTACAATAACCATGTAGTGAACCTCAAGACCGGTAAGCCGATCACCGAGGAGGAGATATTCGTGGACAACTATCAAGACAATCTGGCGCGAATATTGGTAGATCAGATCGCCAAGCAAAACAACGTATCCGACGCCAAGGAACTGGAAAATATCGGTTTCTTTAGCGTGGACGAGATCTTCCCGAACGGTAACTTCCTCGTAGACGAGACGGGTATCACCTATTCTTTCAACGAATATGAGATAGCGGCATACGTGGTAGGCGTCACGAACGTCCATCTCCCTTACAAGGAAATCCGCTATTTGCTGCGGGATGACAGCCCGATAAGTCAGTTAATTGAAAATTGAGAATTGAAAATTAATGATAGATAAACCTATAAACAGATGTCCTATGGAACAAAATACAGAGAAATTTTCAATTCTCAATTCTCAATTTTCAATTCTCACATCTTATTTCCCCGATCTCACCGACCGGCAAAAAGAGCAGTACGCCGCCCTATATGACCTATATACGGATTGGAACGCCAAGATCAACGTGATCTCACGGAAGGATATCGAGAACCTATATCCGCATCACGTGCTTCACTCGCTGGGTATCACCGATATGCTGCGTTTCAAGCCGGGTTCCTCGGTGATGGATCTGGGTACGGGAGGCGGTTTTCCCGGCATCCCCTTGGCGATCTTATTCCCGGAGACCCATTTCCATCTGGTAGACAGCATCGGGAAAAAAATCAAGGTGGGACAAGCCGTGGCCGAGGCGATCGGGCTGGAGAACGTATCCTTCCGCCATTGCCGGGGCGAGGAGGAAAAGCAGCTTTTCGATTTCGTGGTAAGCCGTGCCGTGATGCCTCTGGCGGATCTGGTAAAGATCGTCCGCAAGAATATAAAGAAAGAACAGATCAACGCATTGCCCAACGGATTGATTTGCCTGAAAGGTGGAGAGCTGGCGCACGAGATATTGCCTTTCCGGAACCAAGCGATAAGCATGGATCTGAAAGACCATTTTAAAGAAGAGTTTTTTGAAACTAAAAAAGTAGTGTACGTACCCTTATGATTACGATAAAATCTTTCGAAGTAAACTATTTCTCCGAGAATACGTATTTGCTATACGATGATACCAAGGAGGCGGTCCTTATCGATTGCGGCTGCCTGCGCAAAGAGGAACAAAAAGAAGTAAGCGACTTTATCGCCCAAAACGGGCTGACGCTGAAACGTTACCTTTGTACGCACCTCCATCTGGATCACATATTCGGTAACGAATTCATCCATGACACCTACGGATTGAGCCCGGAAGCCCATAAAGCGGACGTGGAGGGCCTTCCCTCTCCCGAGGAGCAAGCCAAGGCATTCGGCCTGCCGATGAAGGCGAAAAGCATCCCGGTAGGGAAATATCTGGTAAACGGGGAAATCATAAAGTTCGGGAAATCCGAGCTGGCGGTATTGAGCGTTCCCGGTCATTCGCCCGGAGGCGTGGCTTTCTATAACAAGAAGAACGGTTTCGTGATCGTAGGAGACTCCTTGTTCGCCGGAAGCATCGGCCGTACTGATCTATGGGGAGGCAACCAAGATGTACTGCTTGCCGCTATCAAGGACAAATTACTGTCGTTGCCGGACGAGACCGTGGTATACCCCGGCCATGGCCCCGAGACACGAATCATTGATGAGAAATTAAATAATCCTTATTTATAAAATACTAGAATTATGGACACAAATAAGTTTGTAAACCGCCACGTGGGCATCTCAGCGGAAGATATTCCCGCTATGTTGGAGACGATTGGCGTGAAGTCTTTGGACGAGTTGATCGATCAGACCATTCCGGCCAACATCCGTTTGAAAGAGCCGTTGAACCTCCCGGAGGCCATGACGGAACGTGAGTTCGCCGAGCATATCGCCGAGCTGGCCTCCAAGAACGAGGTATTCACCTCTTATATCGGTATGGGTTGGTACGACACGGTTTGCCCGGCCCCGATCCAACGTAACGTATTCGAGAACCCAGTTTGGTACACCTCCTATACTCCGTATCAGGCGGAAGTATCCCAAGGACGCTTGGAGGCGTTGCTGAACTTCCAGACCGTTATCTGCGAACTGACCGGATTGCCCTTGGCGAACTGCTCGCTACTCGACGAGGCGACCGCGGCAGCCGAGGCGGTTACCATGTTCCATGGTTCACGCAGCCGTGCGCAGGTGAAAGCGGAAGCGAATACGGTATTCGTCGACGAGAACGTGTTCGCCTCTACGCTGGCCGTCATCCACACCCGCATGATCCCGCAGGGCATCCAGGTGGTAGTGGGCGATTATAAGAAATTCGAGTTCACGCCGGACGTGTTCGCCGCCATCGTACAGTTCCCGAACGCGGATGGTTCGATCGAGGACTATAAGGAATTCGTGGCCCGTGCGGGCGCCGCCGGAGCCAAGGTAGGCGTAGCCGCCGACTTGATGAGCTTGGTATTGCTGACTCCTCCGGGAGAATGGGGAGCGGATGTCGTATTCGGTAGCAGCCAGCGCTTCGGTATCCCGATGTTCTACGGGGGTCCTTCCGCCGCTTTCTTCGCTACGAAGGACGATTATAAACGTACGATCCCGGGACGTATCATCGGTATCTCCAAGGACGCTTACGGCCATCCGGCTTATCGCTTGGCCTTGCAGACCCGCGAGCAACATATCAAACGTGAGAAGGCTACGTCCAATATCTGTACGGCTCAGGCGTTGTTGGCTACCATGGCCGGCTTCTACGCCGTATATCATGGAGCGGAGGGGTTGCGTAACATCGCCGGACGGATTCATTCCACGGCCGGATTCTTGGCCAAGGAATTGGAGAAACTGGGATATACGCAATTAAACAAGGATTATTTCGATACCTTGAAGATACAGCTTCCCGCGCACGTGTCGGTGAACGCGCTGCGTGAGATCGCCTTGGAGTGCAAGGTGAACTTGCGTTACTTCGAGGCCGGACAAGTGGGCGTCAGCATAGACGAGACGACATTGCCTACGGACATAGGCGTATTACTATACATCTTCGCCGGTGCCGCCGGTAAAGACTATATGCTGGACGAGTCTATCCCCGCCCAGACTTATTTCGACGCTAAATTCGCCCGTACCTCCGATTTCTTGCGGCAAGACGTATTCAAGAAATATCATACGGAGACCGAGTTGATGCGTTACATCACCCGTTTGGGACGAAAGGATGTTTCCTTGGCTCAATCCATGATCTCGCTGGGATCTTGCACGATGAAGCTGAACCCGGCCTCCTCCATGCTGCCGCTCAGCCGTCCGGAATTCATGAATATCCACCCATACGCTCCGGAGGAGCAAGTGGAGGGCTATACGGAGCTGATCGAGAACCTGTCTTCTTACTTATGCACGATCACAGGCTTCAAGGGCTGTACGTTGCAACCGAACTCCGGCGCCGCCGGCGAGTACACGGGTCTTCGTGTGATCCGTGCTTATCAGGAAAGCATCGGCCAAGGCCATCGTGATATCGTTTTGCTTCCGGCTTCCGCCCACGGAACCAACCCGGCCAGCGCTATCCAATGCGGATATAAGACCGTAACCGTTAAATGCGACGAGAATGGTAATATCGATCTGGAAGATTTCCGCGCGAAAGCCGAGGAGAACAAGGAGCGTCTGGCTGCCAGCATGATTACCTATCCGTCTACGCATGGTATCTTCGAGGTGGACATCAAGGAGATGTGCGACATTGTTCACGCTTGCGGAGGACAGCTTTATATGGATGGCGCCAACATGAACGCGCAGGTTGGATTGACAAATCCGGGTACGATCGGCGCCGATGTATGTCACTTGAACCTGCATAAGACCTTCTCTTCTCCTCACGGAGGTGGTGGTCCCGGCGTAGGCCCGATCTGCGTGGCCGAGCATCTGGTTCCGTTCTTGCCGCAGCATCCGGTGCTTTGGGGCAGCGACTTGAATACGGTATCCGCGGCTCCTTATGGTAGCGCCGGTATCCTGCCGATCACGTACGCTTACATCCGCTTGCTGGGTACGGAAGGTCTTGAGACAGTGACGAAGACGGCCATCTTGAACGCCAATTACTTGGCCGCTAAGTTTAAGGATACGTACGGTATCGTTTATACCGGAGCGACAGGCCGTGTAGGTCATGAGTTGATCTTGGAATGCCGCACGGTAAAAGAGCGTTCGGGCATCGACGAGGGCGATATCGCCAAGCGTTTGATGGACTTCGGCTACCACGCTCCTACCCTATCTTTCCCGGTACACGGCACCTTGATGGTAGAGCCGACCGAGAGCGAGAGCAAGGCCGAGCTGGATCGTTTCGTAGAGGTAATGGAATGTATCTGGAGCGAGATCAAGGAGGTGGAGGAAGGCAAGGCATCCAAGGAGGACAACGTCTTGAAGAATGCCCCGCATCCGGAATACGAGGTGACCGCCGACGAGTGGAAACACGCGTATCCCCGCACGAAGGCCGCCTTCCCGCTGGAATGGTTGCACGACAGCAAGTTCTGGATTAACGTAGCCCGTGTAGATAACGCTTACGGCGATCGTAACTTAATACCGACTTTATGCGCTTGCGAGATATGAAGAAGCTCTTTATCGCTTTGGCGGCCGTCGCTCTGACGGCTTGCGTCAAGGCTCCCGAGAAAACAGTCAAGGTCTACGCATGGCAAGGCGAAGGTGGGAATACAACCGAGCAAACCTTACAGGCGGACTTTAGTAAATGGCATGCCCACGGAGTAGACGGGATGTGCTACAACGCCGGCCATGACACGGAGAAAATTCAGCGTGCCGCCAAAGCGGCCCATGCCAATGGCATGGAATATCACGCATGGATTCCCGCCATGTTGCAACATGGATTGGACTCCACCCTCTACGCCGTGAACCGGAAAGGCGAGTCGGCCTATTCCGTACAGGCGTATGTGCCTTATTACAAATGCCTGTGCCCGAACCAAGAAGGTACGGCGGAGTTCTTGCTGAATCTGTATGGCAAGGTAGCCGATATCCCGGAGGTGGATTATATCCATCTGGATTATATCCGTTACGTGGATGTCATCCTGGCCCGCGGACTTTGGGAAAAATACGGCTTGGTGATGGACGAGGAATATCCTACGGCGGACTATTGTTACTGTGACAAATGCGTGGCCGATTTCAAGGCCGCTACCGGTATCGACATCAAATCCGTAGAGGATCCTTCCAAATGCGCAGAATGGGCGCAGTTCCGTTGCGACTTGATCACGAAATTGGTAAACCGCATCGCCGACGAGGTTCACGGCAAAGGCAAGAAAGTGAGCGCCGCCGTATTCCCGGGGCCGGACTCTCACGCCAAGTGGATGGTTCGTCAAGAATGGAACAAATGGAATATCGACGCTTTCTTCCCGATGAATTATAACGATTTCTATCTGGAGGACGCTTCTTGGCTGGCTCCGATCGTGAAAGAGGAAGTAGCCTCCGTGCAAGGCAAGAAGCCGGTTTATAGCGGTTTGTTCATCTGCGAGGATTGGCAGAACAAGGCGAATATCAAGGACCCGGAAGGCCACGGACTGATCCCGTCCGAGATCGAGGAGGCCGTAAGAGGCTCCATGGAAAACGGAGCGGCTGGCGTGGCGTTGTTTACGCCGGGCAACATGACGGATGAGCATTGGAAAGCTTTCGATAAGGCGATCCACCAACCGTATACCGTAAAGCCCTAATTCGTAATTACTATACGATAAAACAAAGACGAGGAGGCGCAGCTCTTCATTTTCTCACCTGCGCCTCCTCTTTTACTTATCCATCTAATCTATCTTACTAATAAAAATATCATGACAACTAAGAAACAAGAGAAAATCAAGTTCAGTAAAGCATTCTGGGTAGCGAACACCGTCGAGTTGTTCGAGCGAGCCGCTTATTATGGCGTATTTATCGTTATCACCCTTTATCTTAGCCGCATCTTAGGCTTTAACGACATTCAGGCTGCCAGCATCGCCGGTATCTTTTCCGCCTGTTTGTATTTGCTGCCCACGTTCGCCGGAGCATTGGCCGATAAGATCGGTTTCCGCAACTCGATGCTACTGGCTTTCACTTTGTTAACTTGTGGTTATCTAGGACTGGCAGTTTACCCTACTTGGCTTCAATCCGCCGGACTTGTTGAATACAGCACGACGACTACCTTTACGGGATTGCTGGAGAGCAATCTTCAGTACGGCATTATCCCTATCATGGCCTTGATCGTATGCGGCGGGGCTTTTATCAAGAGCGTTATCTCCGGTACAGTCGCTAAAGAGACTACGCCGGAAACCCGGGCGAAGGGTTTCTCTATCTTCTACGCAATGGTAAATATCGGGGCTTTCTCCGGAAAGACCATCGTGAAGCCGCTTTGCGAGGCGTTGGGTAACGAGGGGTTGATTACCTTGAACTATTTCTCGGCGAGCATGACCTTCCTCGCATTGATAGCGATCTGGTTCTTCTACAAAAGCACTCAGCATTCGGGCGAGGGCAAGACGTTCGGGCAAATCTGGAACGCCCTGATCAAGGTTTGTAGTAACGGACGGTTATTGATCTTGATCCTCATCATTACAGGCTTTTGGATGGTTCAGCACCAGCTGTATGCCACGATGCCTAAATACGTGCTTCGTTTGGCCGGCGAGGGGGCCTCTCCTTCTTGGTACGCCAACGTAAACCCGCTGGTCGTCGTGCTTACGGTCAATCTGGTCACGCAGATGATGCGGAAGCGGACAGCGCTCACCTCCATGACGGTCGGTATGTTTATCATGCCGGTGTCCGCCCTTTGCATGGCATCCGGGAATATGCTGGACGGGAATACGAATATACTGGGCATGCATCCCGTAGCTTTCATGATGGTAGTAGGTATTGTCTTCCAAGGGCTGGCGGAGACGTTCATTTCCCCTCGCTTCCTCGAGTATTTCTCCTTGCAAGCACCCAAGGGAGAGGAAGGTCTTTATCTTGGATTCAGCCATTTGCATTCTTTCCTCTCCTCTATCTTCGGATTCGGGCTGTCTGGTTTCCTTTTAAGCAAGTATTGCCCGGAGCCAACCCTGTTTGCCTCTCACGAGGAATGGCTGGCGGCAAGCGCGAACGCCCATTACATCTGGTATTACTTCGGTGCGATCGCCTTGGTATCCGCCGTAGCGTTGATCGTGTACGGACAAGTCGTAAAGAGGCTGGATAGCCAAAAGATTTGACCCGGTAAAACTACGGGGTCAAATCCATTACCTTTGATTTGACCTCGTAGTTCTAAAATATCTAATCCAAACACATGGATTTGACCTTTAAGACTTGCGATATCCAATCATAATCCGTAGATTTGACCCGGAAGAATCGCAAGATCAAATCCTTGAGAAAAAACAACCTTAAAACAGATCATCATGGAAGAAACATTCAAGAGAATCCCCCCGGAAGATGTCTTTATCACCGTCTTCAAGCGTAAACCCACCGAAGAAGAGCTTTGGATGGGCGTCCCTCCTGACTTCGACGGCAACCGCCCCTCGGGCAACAACCTGATCGATCTCTTCGCCTATCTCATCCGCAAGTACGGCCGGATGGACACCAGCGAATACGCCCGCATAATGCAACTCAAGACCAGCGAGCTCCGGGGCGCCATCCTCGCCATCGGCGGCATGTCGGCGATGGAATGGCGCAACCGCTACCTTCTCCTCGAAGCTCAGGAGCTGATGGAGCGGACGGACATGAGCATCACCGCGATCGCCGCCAAGCTGGGTTTCTCGCAGCCCTCGGTATTCTCCAAGTTCTTCCGCACGCTGACGAAATCGCAGCCTTGGGAATGGCGCGTCGAGAAAAAAAAACCGGGCTCAAACCGGAAGAGAACCTATCATTGCTACGAGTAATCAGCAGGCAATACATGCTCAAACACACGCCAAGTGTGCAATTTCCTCCGCAAAGTTCTTTGTTATAAAGAATGTTTGATTACTTTTGCACCTCGAGATTAACAAGAAAGTAGAAGTATTACATCAATATAAAAATCTAATATTCCTATATAATATGAGTTTAAGAATTATAGTTTTAGCGAAACAGGTCCCGGATACACGAAACGTGGGAAAGGACGCCATGAAGGCGGACGGTACGATCAATCGCGCCGCCTTGCCCGCGATCTTTAACCCGGAAGACCTGAATGCGTTGGAACAAGCGTTACGCTTGAAAGACGCTTACCCCGGGACGACAGTTACGCTGCTGACGATGGGCCCGGGACGTGCCGCCGAAATCATCCGCGAGGGTTTGTATCGTGGTGCTGACGGCGGTTTTTTGTTGACCGACCGTGCGTTTGCCGGAGCCGACACGCTAGCCACATCCTATGCGCTTGCCACGGCTATCAAGAAAATCAACGATTATGATATTATCATCGGTGGTCGCCAAGCGATCGACGGCGATACGGCACAGGTAGGTCCGCAAGTCGCCGAGAAACTGGGACTGACCCAGATCACGTATGCCGAGGAAATCCTGAACGTAGATAAAGAGGCCGGACGTATCACCGTAAAACGTCATATCGACGGGGGTGTCGAGACCGTGGAAGGTCCGCTTCCGATCGTAATCACCGTGAATGGTTCCGCCGCTCCCTGCCGTCCTCGTAATGCGAAGTTGGTACAGAAGTACAAATACGCCATGGGTAAACAGGAACGGAACACGCAACCCGCCTGTCACCAAGATGGAGAACCGACCGTTCGCTACCCGGAATTGTACGAGACCCGCCCGTATCTGGATATCCAGGAATGGAGCGTAGCCGACGTGAATGGAGACTTGGTTCAATGCGGCCTTAGCGGTTCGCCGACAAAGGTAAAAGCGATCCAGAACATCGTCTTCCAAGCCAAGGAAAGCAAGACGATCTCCGGTTCCGACCAAGAAGTAGAGGATTTGATTGTCGAACTGTTAGCTAACCACACCATCGGATAAGATTATGAACAACGTATTTGTATATTGTGAGACAGAAGGCACGAGCGTTGCCGATGTAAGTCTTGAGCTTCTGACCAAAGGTCGTAAGCTAGCCAATCAATTAGGCTGCCAACTGGAAGCGATTGTTGCCGGCTCCGGCCTTGAGGGTGTAGAGAAACAAGTATTGCCTTTTGGCGTCGACAAGGTTCATGTGTTCGACGCTCCGGGTTTATTCCCTTATACATCACTTCCTCATTCTTCCATCTTGATTAATTTGTTCAAGGAGGAGAAACCGCAGATCTGCTTAATGGGCGCTACGGTGATCGGTCGCGACTTGGGTCCTCGTGTATCCTCGGCCTTGACAAGCGGCTTGACGGCCGATTGTACCTCTTTGGAGATCGGCCCGCACGAGGATAAAAAAGCGGGTATTACCTATGAGAACTTATTATATCAGATCCGTCCGGCGTTCGGTGGTAACATCGTAGCCACGATCATCAACCCGGAACACCGCCCGCAAATGGCGACCGTTCGTGAGGGCGTGATGAAAAAAGAAGTCCTTGACGAGAACTATAAAGGTGAAGTGATCCGCCACGACGTAGCGAAGTATGTCCCCGAGACAGACTATGTGGTGAAGGTGATCGACCGTCATGTAGAGAAAGCGAAGCACAACCTGAAAGGCGCTCCGATCGTAGTGGCCGGAGGTTATGGCGTAGGCTCCAAGGAGAACTTTAATTTATTGTTCGATTTGGCGAAAGAGCTTCACGCCGAGGTAGGCGCCAGCCGTGCGGCTGTCGATGCCGGTTTCTGCGACCACGACCGTCAGATCGGTCAGACCGGTGTCACGGTGCGTCCGAAATTGTATATCGCTTGCGGTATCTCCGGGCAGATCCAGCACATCGCCGGCATGCAAGACGCCGGTATCATCATTTCGATCAATAATGATGAGAACGCCCCGATCAATACGATCGCCGATTACGTAATCAATGGTACGGTAGAAGAGGTGATTCCTAAGATGATTAAGTATTACAAAAAGAACAGTAAGTAAAGATGGCTAATTATTATACAGACATACCGGAACTCAAGTATCACTTGAACAATCCGATGATGGAACGTATTTGCGAGCTGAAGGAACGCGAGTACAGAGACAAGGAAGAGTTCGACTATGCGCCACAAGATTATGCCGACGCGATAGACTCGTACGATAAGGTGCTGGAGATTACCGGAGAGATCACCGGAGAGATCATCGCCCCTAACGCAGAAGGCGTAGATGCCGAAGGTCCTCACTGCGCGAATGGCCGTGTGGAATATGCTTCCGGCACGAAGCAAAACCTCGACGCGATGGTAAAAGCCGGTTTGAACGGTATGACGATGCCTCGCCGTTTCGGTGGCTTGAACTTCCCGATCACGCCGTACACCATGTGCGCGGAGATCGTAGCGGCGGCTGACGCAGGCTTCGGTAATATCTGGTCATTACAGGATTGTATCGAAACCTTATATGAGTTCGGCAACGAGGATCAGCACAGCCGTTTCATCCCACGTATCTGCGCAGGAGAAACCATGTCTATGGACCTGACCGAGCCGGACGCTGGCTCCGACCTGCAATCCGTGATGCTAAAGGCTACCTTCGACGAGAAAGAGAATTGCTGGCGGTTGAACGGCGTAAAACGATTCATCACGAATGGCGACGCGGATCTTCACCTCGTATTGGCCCGTTCCGAGGAAGGTACCAAGGATGGACGTGGTTTGTCCATGTTTATCTACGACAAACAGGAAGGGGGCGTAAACGTACGCCGTATCGAGAATAAATTGGGAATCCACGGCTCTCCTACTTGCGAATTAGTTTACAAGAACGCGAAAGCTGAGCTTTGTGGCGATCGCAAACTGGGCTTGATCAAATACGTGATGGCCTTGATGAACGGCGCGCGCCTAGGTATCGCCGCACAATCGGTAGGCCTCAGCCAAGCCGCTTACAACGAAGGATTGGCCTACGCCAAAGACCGCAAGCAGTTCGGTAAGGCAATCATCGACTTCCCCGCTGTTTACGACATGCTCGCCATCATGAAAGCGAAGCTGGATGCCGGACGTGCGTTGTTATACCAAACCGCTCGTTACGTGGATATTTACAAGGCACTGGACGACATCGCCCGTGAGCGCAAACTGACTCCGGAAGAGCGTAAGGAACAGAAGCAATACGCCAAATTGGCGGATTCTTTCACCCCGTTGGCAAAAGGTATGAATTCCGAATACGCCAACCAGAATGCCTATGATTGCATCCAAATACACGGAGGTTCCGGTTTTATGATGGAGTATGCTTGCCAACGTATCTACCGCGATGCCCGTATCACCTCCATCTATGAAGGCACGACGCAATTGCAGACCGTAGCGGCCATACGTTACGTGACAAACGGGTCTTACCTAGCTACCATCCGTGAATTCGAGGCGATCCCTTGCTCTGCCGAGATGGAACCGCTGAAGGCTCGTTTAGTAGAGATGGCTAATAAGTTCGAGGCTAGCATGGCGAAAGTAAAAGAGTCTCAAGATCAGGAATTACTCGATTTCGTGGCTCGCCGCTTGATGGAGATGGCCGCTGATATCATCATGGCTCATCTATTGATCCAAGATGCGACGAAAGCGCCGGAGCTGTTCGCTAAGTCCGCGGTTGTTTACACCAATTACGTAGAGGCTGAGATTGAGAAACATCAGGGTTATATCGGACGATTCAACCCAGAAGAATTGATCTCATACAGACAACGATAAACAACTATCATTCTACATAACAAAGAAGGCGAGACTTGATTATCAACCAGATAGAAGCCTCGCTTTCTTTATTTATTACAATGGGCATTATAAGCTCCTTATACTGGGCATTATAAGCCGCTTACGATGGGCATTGTCAGTTGCTTATAATGGGCATTGTAATTTTCCTATATCGCCAAAGTATCCATTGCATACCACCTCGCAAGGAGAGATATCCAAGGAAAGCCATCCATAACGCATGATTTCCCATCGATCGATAAAACAGGTAATAAATAATAAAGAAAGTAGCCGAGGCCACAAGCATCGAGTAAAGCATCTGGCGTGTAGCCGTGGCCCCGATAAAGATACCGTCCCAAAGGAAAGCGGAGAATCCACATAAAGGGATCGCCAATACCCAATAGAAATAATCCCCGGAAGCCTCAATGACCGAGGTATCGTTCGTCAACAGTCCCAGAAAATCCCTCCCCAAAAACGCATAAAGAATCGTGAATGATAAAGAGAGGCCGATTCCCCATAGAAACAATAAACGAATGCATCTACGTAACCCCACATCGTTTTTAGCCCCAATAAACCGGCCGGCTAATGCCTCTCCCGCATAAGCGAAACCATCCATTATATAAGAGAACAAGGTAAACAACTGCATCAACAAGGTATTTACGGCCAATATCACATCCCCTTGTCTCGCACCTGTAGAAGTAAAGAAGGTAGTAACAGCGACCAAACACAAGGTCCGGAAAAATATATCACTATTGACCGAGAAGAAGCGACGCATCTCCTCCCCACCCCAAAGACCATTCCAATCGATATACGCTTTCAGACGCCCATAATATTTCAACCAAAGAGCAAACGCCATGAAGAGGCCCGCATATTGGGCGATCAGTGTTCCCAACGCTACGCCTTCCACCTTCATACCCAGCACAAACACGAAACATAGGCTGGCCGCAATATTCACGATATTTTGCGTGATAGCGATAAACATCGGAAAACGAGAATTCTGCATACCGATGAACCAACCGGCAAAGCCATATAAACCCAATATGGCCGGCGCTCCCCAGATACAGATATTAAAATAGAGAGAGGCCCATCGCTTCACCTCCTCCGTTGCGTCGATCAAAACAAACGCACCCCTCAGGATCGGGGATTGAAGGATCCAAAGCCCGAGAGAGATCAAAAGCCCTACCCCGACAGCCCGCAGCAAGGTCCGGACTACCTCCGTCAAGTCCCGTTTCCCATAGGCTTGGGCGGTCATCCCACTTGTCCCCATCCGGAGAAAGCCGAATATCCAATAGATCATGTTAAACAGCATCCCGCCCACGGCGATCGCCCCAATGTACGACGCCGATCCCAGATGCCCTACGATCGCCACATCCACCAGGCCCAACAAAGGCACGGTTATATTGGAGACGATAGAAGGTATGGCCAGCTGAAGTATTTTCCGATTCATATCCTATCCTAAATTTATCCTACGCAAGAAATTATAAACGTCACTTGATAACCCGGCACAGAGCGCTGCGCCAAACAAAGATCCCCGCCTTGCCGCACCATCATCTGCCGGGAAAGCGACAAGCCGATACCGGAACCCGTCCTTTTAGTCGTGAAGAAAGGAATAAAAATCTCCCGTTCGATAGCCACCGGAATAGGCGCACCATTGTTGCTGACCCACAACCCCTTCTTCCAACACACATCCACGGTCGTAGCCCCTGCCTCGCAAGCATTCCGGATCAGGTTAATCAGCACTTGCCGCAACATATTCTGATCCGTACGCATCATAGCAGACAAAGGAATGGAAAGATGCCACTCTAAATCGGGATAAAGAGCCCGGATCCCTTCCATAAAATCATTCAAATAGACCTTTCCGATAACAGGTTCTTGCAGTTCCGCCAGTTTCCGGTAACTGTCCACGAACAGGGCAAGTCCCCGGCTGGTATCGTGAATGGCACGGATCCCCTCCTCGTAAACCGTTCCGGCAATCGCGGGATGCTCCAGATAGGCCTGACTGATACTGGCGATAGGCGTAGTGGCATTCATGATCTCATGCGTAAGCACACGGGTCAGCCGTTGCCACGATTCCACCTCATTGCGGGCAAGCAACCGCCCGATGTCCCTACCCGTCTCGTTAAGGGCCTCTTGCAACGCCCGCTCCCCGAAGAACAGGCCTTTCACAGGAAGACGAAACGTAAATTCTTGGTTACGAATCGCCTCACGCATCAGATGCGCCCGGTCTCTCAACAATACCTGATGGCGGTAGAACCATCCGATAAAGAGAACGACAACGACTCCCAAAGTGCCTATCAACATCATAGCTTTTTTATTTTAGCATACAACGTCTGCCGGGTAATTCCCAACAATTCGGCGGCCCGGCTGATATTGCCGTGGCAACGCTCCACTACCTTGCTCACATGTTCCGCCTCGACCTGTTCCAATGGTACCACTTTACGCCCGGCATCAATCGCATCTTTCAAGATGCGGATCAGCTCTAGGTTATCCCACGGCTTGGCAACAAAGTCCGCCGCCCCCATCTTCAAACCACGCACCGCCAACTTGATATCAGCGTATGCCGTCACCAGTACCACCGGGATAGCCGGATGCTTCTTGTGGATCGCCCGAAGCCAAAGCAAGCCGTCTTGTCCGGAGTTTCCCCCTTGCGTGAAGTTCATGTCGAGCAGAATCCCGTCCACCACCTCTTGTGCCAATACCGTAAGAAGCATGTCGGGAGAAGCGAGTGTCAATACCCTGTCAAACTCACCGGCCAAGCAGATCTTGACCGCCGTAAGAATCGCCGGATTGTCATCTACCACCACTATTGTCCCGTAATTTGCCATATCCGATTCGTTTGTTTTCCTTTATCTCTTTTATCGGGGATAAAGGTACGGAAAAAGGCTGTATGAATATCATACAAGCAGGTGTATGATTTTCATACAAACTACCGCAACCGGGCATCCAAGCCCTTGCCAGATACCAGCCACTCTATACCTTTGTAGCAAAAACAAGCAAAATATGAAATCGTACTTTACCTTTCTCGGCCGTAACAAACTCTACACAGCTATCCAGTTCTGTGGATTGGCTACCGCGCTGGGAGTTGTCATCCTTCTGGCCTCGTATGCCGACACCGAATTTAATATCGGTAACAATCAATCGTACTCTCACCAATTGTATGCCGTCGGCTATGGAGATGAGATCGGTATGACAACCGGGACTGCCCCAGAATTATTCCCTTCCATTCCGGAAATAAAAGAGTGGACACGCCTGATCCATATTGAAGCGGCCAACCTGATGGTAGACAACCAATATTACCAAGTAAACGGCATCGCGGCAGATCCTAATTTTTTCCAGATGCTCAACTATACGCTCATTGGATGCGACCGCAACAAAGCACTGATCGGGACAGACGAGGTCATCCTCTCCGAGCCATTCGCCCACAAAGTATTCGGGAATGAAAATCCGATCGGCCGTACCGTGATGTACTTGAACCAGACACCGCTACGGGTCATTGGGGTTCTCCCGGCTTTCAGCTCGACAGAGCTGTTGAAACCGATAGACATCTTGATTCCTTTCAAACTGGCAGAAAAGGATTATGCATGGATGGACAGTTATGGTTCAACGCAAATACTCATTACGTTGGAAGAAGGGGTAACTCCCGATGTTGTTACCCGTAAACTACTCGATAAGTATAAAGGCTATTGGGAATACTGGAAAGAAGACAACAGCACGAACAGGCTTTTTTGGGGTTCTTCGGTGACACGCATGGACGAGATTTATTTCTCTCCCCTGAACCAATACGGCCCTTTCCGTAAAGGGACACGGAAACAGGTACAAATCTTGTTCTCGTTAGCATTCGTGTTGCTCCTCTCGGCTATCTTCAATTACATCAACCTAACTGTATCGCAAACCAGCAAACGAGTCCATGAAATGGCGACCCGCCGGTTGATGGGTGACTCGGCAGGGCAAATCGTATTACGCTACCTCGCAGAGTCCGCTATCTTCACAACCGGTTGTTTCATCGGCGGTTGCTTAGTTGCCGTTATCACAAAGCCCTATTTCGAGTACTTGCTCTCCACCCGGATCGCTTTGGTCTCTTCACCGGCGATGGTAACCTATTCGCTGTTACTATGGGTAGGAATCGCCGGCATATCGGGATTGTTACCAGCCATCATCACCTACAAATACAGTCCGATAGATATCGTAAAAGGAAATTTCCGAATGCACAACAAGCAATTGTTCAGCCGTTTGTTCATCATCGTGCAGAATGTCATCAGCACGGTACTCATCACCTTGGGACTCACCATGGCCTTCCAAATATACCACCTTGCCACCCTGCCGACCGGTTATAATACAGACCTTGTATTTGTCAAGACATGGGAATTAGGACATACCTACGACAAGCAAGTCATCCTCCAGAAACGCTTACAGGCATTACCCCAAGTGACAGAAGTAGCGTTAGCACGAAAACTGCCTTTCATCACCGGTCACGATGGTGTACAACAACCGGAAGAAGAGGGATACTCGTGGCTCCACCTTTCGGATATGGACAGCGCCGCATTCCGGCTGTTGGGTTTCGAAGTGGTAGAACGTTGGTCTGACCCACTGCCCGGAATGGTTTGGGTAACGGAAGAGACTTGCCGTCGTTATCAACTTTCATCCAACAGACCCCATTTTGGAAAAAAGGATGACAAGGGCGGCTACCGATATAACGTCTGCGGTGTCATCCGCGACTATCGTTCGCTAAGCGCATTAGCTACTCCCCTATCCGATTCGCATGGAGCCGTTATGATACTAGATCCACAAGGCTACATCATCCGTCAAATCGTCAAGATACAAGGCGATCGGGCAGAAGCCTTAGCCGCCATCCGCCGTACTTGCCGGGAAGTGTCCAAAGAAGTGATCGGGATGCCGAAAGACTTGGAAGCCGATTATATCGACGATTATATGGACAAGGATTTAACCCATGAGAAGAACATGATGATGCTTGTCCTTTGCTTCATGACCATCTCCATTCTCATCTCTGCCTTGGGACTGCTGGCCATGTCGATAAGCTACACCGAACAGCAAAGCAAACGGATCGCCTTGTGCAAGGTGATGGGAGCCGAGACAAGTGGCGCGGTATGGGAACTTTCCAAACGATTCATGGCACTCTCGTTGCTTGCCGCCTGTTTCGCCCTGCCCATCAGCGTGAAAGCGGTTCAAATCAGTTTAGAGTCGTTCTATAACCGCATCGCCTTCCCGTGGTATCTCATAACCGCAGCAGTTTTGGCAACCATAGCCATCGCTTTCGTGTCAATCATCGGGCAAACCTTGAAAGTCGCCCGCCGTAACCCCATCAAAAGTATCCGGACCGAATAAAAGCAACATTCTATAATAGGTATACATTCTCACAAAAACAAGACAAGTCATGATTCAAATAAAGAACCTCAGCAAAAACTTCCGGACGGAAGAAGTAGAAACCATCGCGCTCAATGGCATAAGCATGGAAGTGAAAAAGGGCGAATTTATCGCCATCATGGGACCCAGCGGATGCGGCAAATCAACCCTGCTGCATATTCTCGGCCTGCTAGACAACCCGGACGAGGGCAGCTATCTATTAGAAGGCGAAGAGGTGGGGCACCTAAAGGAGAAAGACCGTACACGCTATCGCAAGGGACGCATTGGTTTCGTGTTCCAAAGCTTCAATCTCATTGACGAGCTTACAGTCGAGGAAAACGTAGACCTCCAATTGAAATACCTCGGCATCCCCAAGGCTGAGCGCAAACAACAAGTACTCGACATCCTGCGCAAAGTACGCCTCAGCCAACGTGCCAAACATTATCCGCAGCAACTCTCCGGCGGCCAGCAGCAACGTGTCGCCATCGCTCGCGCCGTCGTAGGTAAACCTATGCTGATATTGGCGGACGAACCGACTGGAAACCTCGACTCTAAAAACAGTCTTGAAATTATGAAATTACTCAGTCAACTGAATGCCGAAGGGACTACGATCGTCATGGTGACACACTCGCAACATGACGCGACCTACGCCGACCGTATCATCAATCTCTTCGATGGGCAAATCGTCGACGAGCTGGAAGGAAAACTTTAGCCTCTTCACACAAAAACGAAGGCCGCGGGATTCACATCCGACGGCCTCCTACACTAACCCTTAACTTTAACCAATGAAAAACAATAATCTACTACATTTATTTCAATGCAGCTAAAGCCGCATCGTAATTCGGCTCGGTAGTAATCTCGGGAACAAGTTCCTCATAAACCACCTTACCAGCTCCATCGACCACTATCACGCCACGGGCTAATAACCCTTTCAGCGGACCGTCTACCAGAAGCATCCCGTACTTATCCTCAAAGCATGAACACCGGAACACAGACAATGTAATCACCTTATCAATACCTTCCGTAGTACAGAAACGTCCATGCGCAAAAGGTAAATCTTTAGAAACAGCTAATACTACCGTATCCGGATGCGAAGCGGCTTCTTTATTGAAGCGTCTTACCGAGGCCGCACATACACTTGTATCCAAGCTCGGGAAAACATTTATCACCACTTTCTTTCCTTTCAAGTCGCTTAACGACAATTCGGATAAATCACTTTTTACACCCTTGAAGTCCGGAGCCTCTGTCCCAACTTTCGGCAACTCGCCGTTCGTATGAATTTCGTTACCTTTTAATGTTACTTTTGCCATCTTTGTATGTAAATTTAATAGTCTTACTTAAGTTGGCTGCACAAATATAAGCAGCTTTCTGTCGATAAAACAAACGAAAATAAACAATGTTCTTTTATTTAACTCTATTTAACTGCTGTTACAAAATACAGATTATCTATCTTTGACGTCAAAATCAAAAACAGATGGATTGGATTATTATCGGCGGACTTCTTATAATCATCGTGATGCAAATCCTTTTGCGTCCTAAACAGCTAAATAATAACAAAGAAGACCTGGAAAAGTTGCTAAACGAGATACAACGCTCGTTCGACCATATCGAGAAAAACTTTAGGGAAGACTTCCGCCTGAACCGGGAAGAAAGCCGTTTGGTAGCAAAAGATAACCGAGAAGAACTGGCTCATTCCATGAACGAGTTCAGGGAAGCTTTCGAACGTGGTATCGATTCTTTTAACAGGTTGCAGAAAGAGAAATTCGCCGCCTTGGACGAACGCCAGCAGAGATTAGTGGATAACACGGAAAAAAGACTGGAAGAAATCCGAGTCACCGTAGACGAGAAACTTCAAAAGACATTGAACGACCGTATCGGGCAATCTTTCCGTTTAGTCACCGAACAATTAGAAAGTGTACAAAAAGGACTGGGCGAGATGCAAACCTTAGCGCAGGATGTAGGCGGGTTAAAACGGGTACTTAGTAATGTCAAGACCCGGGGAAATATCGGGGAGATCCAACTCAGTATGTTATTGGAGCAGTTATTGGCACCAGAGCAATACGAGGCGAATGTACATACCCGGAAAGGTTCGGACGCTGTCGTTGAATTCGCTGTCAAGCTCCCCGGACGGGATGATGCCCGAGAATTCGTATACCTTCCCATAGACGCTAAATTCCCGAAAGATGTATACGAACAGCTCCTAGACGCTTACGATGCCGCAGATTCCCAAGCGATCGAGGCGGCCGGAAAATTATTGGAGACAACGATCAAGAAGATGGCTAAAGATATTTCGGACAAATATCTGGCGCCTCCCGCCACGACCGATTTCGGCATTATGTTCCTGCCGTTCGAGGGCATTTACGCCGAGGTCGTACGCCGTTCCGCTTTATTGGAGGACTTGCAACGAAACTACAAGGTAGTCGTAACAGGTCCCACTACCCTAGCGGCCATACTAAACAGTTTACAAATGGGCTTCCGTACATTGGCGATCCAAAAGCACTCAGGGGAGGTATGGACGATCTTAGGGGCCGTGAAAAAAGAATTCGAGAAAGTAGGCGGTATGCTCGAGAAAGCCCAAAAGAACTTGCAAACCGCCAGCGGGCAAATAGAAGAGGTTTTAGGTATCCGTACCCGTGCCATCCAACGTAAACTCAAGGATGTAGATACGCTTAGTGACCGTGAGGCCCGGGCTATCCTTCCCGAGATCGGAATATTAACTGAAGAAGACGAAAAAGCAGAATCATGAAAAAGAGACAAATACCCCACACTTACGTAATCATTTTTTACATCATCTTATTTTGCGCCATATTGACATGGGTTATTCCCGGTGGGCAATATACGGAAAGTATCAGCCCGGACGGAGAGCGAACCGTTGTATATGAATCCGTGGAAAGCGTACCTCAAACATGGGAAGTACTCTCCGCCTTTTATAAAGGATTTGTGGACAAGGCGGATATCATTGTCTTCATCCTCATCATCGGTGGTGCATTCTGGATCGTGAACGACAGTAAGGCATTTGATATCGGAACAGTCAGTTTCCTGCGGAAAGCACGCAAAATGGAGAACAACCCTATCCTTCGTAAAATAGGTGTGGACAATTTCTTATTAACTGCTATCATGCTACTTTTCAGCCTATTCGGAGCCGTATTCGGGATGAGTGAGGAAACCATCGCTTTTTGTCTGGTCTTGGTCCCGATGGCGATATCTATGGGGTACGATTCCATAACTGGCGTATGTATGGTTTTTATAGCGGCGGGATTAGGTTTCGCTGGAGCGATTTTAAACCCTTTCACGATCGGTATAGCGCAAGGCTTGGCGGGGATTCCTCTTTTCTCCGGTATCGAGTATCGCATCGTTTGCTGGTGTATTATCAATGCGGTAGGCTTCACATGGATATTGCGTTATGCCGCCAAGGTAAAAAAGAACCCTCAATTGTCTCCAGTCTATGAGGATGATCAATATTGGAGAGATTTGCATAGTACCAATTCCTTGGAAATCGTATACAGAACCCCGAAAGCCGCATGGATCAGTTTCGTCCTATTGACTATCGTACTCGTTATCTTTTCGATCTATTATCCCCAGACATCCTTAAAAATAGGAAATAGCGTAATCAAGGGACTACCCTTAATTCCGATTCTTAGCGTAGCGTTCGTGATCTGCTCGATATTTGCCCTACGGAAAACCGTGCACTTATATATATTGAACCTTTTATTCTTCACGATCTTTTTCTTGATAACAGGCGTAATGGGCTACGGTTGGTATATTATGGAAATAGCGACCTTGTTCTTCGCCTTGGGCATAGCGGCGGGAATTGCCAATGGACGCAATCCGAATGAGCTTGTGAAACTATTTTTAGAGGGCTGCAAGGATATTATGAGCGCCGCCTTAGTCGTTGGCTTGGCTGGAGGTATTATCGTAATCCTGCAAGACGGTAAAGTGATCGATACGATTCTCTTTAACCTAGCGAAAGGGATGGAAGGTTTGGGACAAGTAGCTACGGTCGGGATGATGTACGTTATTCAAACGCTTATCAATTTAGTTATTCCTTCCGGAAGCGCCAAAGCGGCCCTTACCATGCCTATCATGGCCCCATTCTCGGAGTTGATCGGTTTATCCAAGCAGGCCACCGTCATGGCCTTTCAGTTTGGCGATGGCTTCACGAACCTGATAACTCCCACATCAGGTGTCCTGATAGCGGTTCTAGGAGTAAGCCGTATCCCGTATGATAAATGGTTCAAATGGGCATGGAAGTTCATCCTTGTCCTAGTGATCCTTGGATTCCTTTTATTGATCCCGACGGTATTGATCCCGATGAACGGCTTTTAATCAATATAGCTTTGCACCTTCTGTAAAAGGCTTCCGTAGTCCATCACGCCGGAAGAGCGCCATATGATCTCACCTTTCTTGAAGATGATCAAAGTGGGTACAGATTGAATCCTCAACTGTCTGGCAAGTGCCTCGTTCTTATCTACATCAATTTTAAGGACACGCACTTGTCCCGCCAGCTCCTTCCCCAATGCCTCGACCGTCGGACTCAACACCTTACACGGGCCGCACCATGTCGCAAAAAAATCCACCAATACAGGTTTATCCCCTTTAATGATATCGTCAAATGTTTCCATCTTATCTACTTTTTAAATATTTACAATCTGTTTAATCTCAAATACAGGAATCCTGCTTAATAGCCCTTATCCCATCAAAAACAAAATTATGAAATTCTATCTCGAAATCTTCTATATAATAACCGATAGATAACACTCAAAGTTTTCCATAAAAGATCAATAAACAACGATCAAAACAAGCAAAAGAAAAAAACTGGCATCTGATTATAACAAAAAAGGGAGACTCTTTTAGAATCTCCCTCGTGATCGGGCTGGGATTCGAACCCAGGACCCACAGCTTAGAAGGCTGTTGCTCTATCCAGCTGAGCTACCTGACCATCCTTATTTTCGTGGTGCAAAGGTAAGGATTTTTCTTTTCCTTGCAAACTTTTAGTACACTTTTTTACATATTGAATTTAGAATGGATAACCAACGGCAAAATGCAAGGCGAAATTATCCTTGAAATTAGGACGGGTTATCGCCCAACGCCTAGACTTTTTCTCCTGAGGATTATAAGCCTTGAAGCCTGTATCTAAACGTAGTAGAAAGAAATCAAAGTCCAAACGAAGTCCCAAACCATAGGAAACAGCGATCTCCTTATAAAAACGAGAGAAATCAAAGTTTCCAGCCTTATAGCGTTCATCTGATACATTCCGGGTCCATATGTTTCCGGCATCTATGTAAGCCGCCAATTCAAACTTCCAAAAAAGTTTCGTTCGATATTCCAAGTTCAAATCCAAGCGGATATCCCCCGATTGAAGAGCGAAAGAAGTCGTGCTGTCAACTTCCATACTACCCGGACCTAACTCTCGTACAGACCATCCCCGGACACTATTCGCTCCCCCCGAGAAATAAGCACGCTCAAAAGGTAAATAGTTTGAGTTACCATAAGCCATCCCCACTCCCACTCCTATATGGAAAGCTAACTTGTTACGACTGTCAAGCACGATTCCTTTACTAAAATCGAAATCCAATTTCACATATTGCGCATATTCCGTACCAAACAACTCATAATAACCGTCATCATTTTTCTTCGCCCCCGTAAGATGCGAAAAGGCACTCAACAAATTCCCTGCGACCTCGACCGACGCACGTAGGGAATGCGTGTTTCTCAAACGATTCTGGGGAGAATAATTGCTGAAGGAATAAGTATATCCCGAACTCATGATAAAATGGTTCGTATAGTTATACAACACCATATAATCCGGCAAGCTATTGATAAAGTCCATATTCTTATCCGGCAAATACACATAATTCAAGTCTACAAGCTTAAAGGTATGGCGTGCCTGTGTATTGCCCCGATCTTGCCAAATATAACTCCAACCACCAGATAGAATCGCCCTCGTATACTCCGGACGTTTTTGCAGGTTGTAACTTATTTTCGCTTCAGTTGACGCACGTAGCCGCCTACGAAAATCCGAACTCAAGAACGGGAACAAGAAACGAGGAAACAGCAAGGACCCTTCCGCACCTAACTCCCAGTAATTACCAAAGCCATTCGCCTTATTTCCGGATAACGCCTCGTAAGCCCCTCTCACCCTCGCCGAAAACAGCTCCGATCCTCGGAAGATATTCCTATGCTGATAATTCAAGCTGGAGGCAAACCCATAATCACCCGCCGAGTTAGTGCCTTCCAAATCCACTCCCACCGTATTTATCTTCGCGGGAGAAGTAAGAATGTAACAATCCAACTTCATCGTATCCCGCTCCTCTACTTCCGTAAAACGTATATTTACATTCCTCAAAGCCCTTAGAGAAGCGAACGCTGAATAGGTCTGCTCTATATTCTTCTCACTAAATAATTGCCCCGGACGAATATAAGTACTCCTCCGGAGCACGCTCGGACGGATACTCTTCCCGTTCCGGCCATATACGATATTCACCCCTGCGCTGAGCATCGTATCTGTAGCCATGAAACTAGCGTCCTCTCCTACCCCCATCGGATTATAATCGGTTAAGACCGTTACATCCTTAATATAATACTGACGATGCGGCTGATCCTCTACCGACCCATTGGGCAACACCTTCCGATAAGGTTTCATGGACATATCAAGATCCACGACATTTTGGTTAAAAGAACTATCAGCGATATATCCTAAATAATCCCGATTAAAACCATAATACCCGTTCCAGCGAAGTAAGGTCGTAATACGCTCCCGCTCCTTGTCCAATATATCCCGGTCAAATAAAGTTCCTTCCTTAACTAATTGGTTATACTCTTCCTGTGAGGACCGGAACGCAGAAGCTAAGGGAGAGCGGCGAGGCGCTTTCAGATGTGCCAAACTATCAATTTTCGGATCGGGGAACTTCATCGTGTAATTGCGTATCCTATACGGATCGTTCGCCTTTATATGGTAAGTTACAACCGCTTTCTTATGGCGTGTCGTATCGATCGTCGTTGATACATCCGCATGGACATACCCTTTATTAATGTAAAAACGCTCTAGTTCCATGGCGGACTGTTCCACCAACATCGTATCCAGCACCACGGGAGGCTCACCAATCCTACGTAACTGTTTATTGATCCATTTCTTCTCATTCTTACCAGACCAATCATAGACAAACAACTGCCACTTCATCAGACCAAACACCTTGAAGTTTGGTTGCTGCCTAAGATAAGATTTTAAATCCGCAGACTTATAATCCTTGTTATCCGACACGATCTCCACCTTATCCAGCAAATATTCCCCATCCGGCACAAACTTGGTCGTACTACAAGAGGCTAGCAGTAGTACGATACAGATAAAATAGCATATACGTAGAGATCGATTCATCATTCCAAGCTTTTTACGATCGCGAATGTACTGGAATTTAAAGAATTTACCGTACTTTTGTTTTGTAAAAAGAACTAAGATGCTAAGCAAGACCAAAGTCAAATACATCCGTTCTCTGGAATTAAAGAAATTCCGGAATGAAAATAATGTTTTTGTAGCCGAAGGAAATAAATTGGTAGCCGATATGTTACCGGCCTTTGAATGTGAGTTATTAATAGCCAAGCCATCTTGGATGGCTACACAAGGCGATATTCCGGCCAAGGAGTTATTGGTAGCGGAAGAAGATGATATTCGTAAAGCCAGTTTCCTGAAAAATCCCCAAGATGTACTCGCAATCTTTAAACGCCCCAATTGGGATATAACGGAAATAACGCCGGAAAAGGAGCTTGTTCTCGCATTAGACGGAATCCAAGATCCGGGCAACTTAGGTACGATCATCCGGTTAGCGGACTGGTTCGGTATTTCCCATATCGTATGCAGCAAAGATACCGCCGATGTTTTCAGTCCAAAAACCGTACAAGCCACTATGGGTGCGCTTGCCCACGTAAAAATACATTACACCGATCTGGAAACGTTCTTACAGGCCCAATCTGCCCAAGCCATACCTTTATACGGCACCTTCCTTGGCGGAGAAAACTTATATGAGAAAACCTTATCCGGAAACGGTATCTTGATAATGGGTAATGAAGGAAATGGAATACGTCCCGCCATCGAGGCTTTTGTAAACGAAAAATTGTATATCCCGAACTATCCGGAAGGAAGAGACACCTCAGAGTCTCTCAATGTGGCTATCGCTACAGCCGTGGTCTGTGCCGAGTTTCGCAGACGCCAAGGGAATCCCGCTTAAACGATATATATGGACTGAACAACCCGGCGTAATCTTTTCGGTTAACGCCGGCCAAGATCCCATCACCTGCTTAAAACCAATCGCCGGTTCCGAGGAAAGAACCGGCACCAGCACTCCATCATAAAAAGCGGTTCCAGCTATCTCCTCATTCAACGGGTAAACACCATGAAACGCACCATTATCATCCAGTTCGATATAATGCATACGATAAACCTGCTTACACCAAACGTAATGAGCGGCAATTCTTCTCATAAGTACAATAAACAAATAGAGAGATTACTTAATAGAATCCTTGGGTAATTCGGCAAGCTCCTTACCATAGTTATATTTCATCAAGCTTAAGCTATCTATATACACCTTATAATAAGTCGTATCCATATTATCCATACGGATATATCCAAACACACGCTTTACTTTCTTAGTTGGTATAGTCTTCAAGATCGTCTCGTGATATCCATCTTTCGTGATCTTACTATTCACCGTCAAGGTCGTATCACCTTGGTCCGCGCTTAAACGTACCTCCGGCTTATAAGCCATTTTGTTATTCAATCCCCAGACACGCATGCCCAGCACGAAACTACTGCCCGAGGAATAATTCGTTTCCGGACGTATATCGAAAGTCACCCCATTAAATACAGAGGTAGGAGACAAGACCAGATAAGAACGGCGAGGCCAAATATCCACGGAATCCCGGTTAGATACGGGCGCAGCGTCCGCCTGCACATCCCCTAAGTTATTGATCCGTTTATTAAGATCGGCCAAGACCCGGTTGTAGACCTCCATGTAAATATCCAAGTTACGGCCGTACCACACCAACGAGCTATCATACACCGCTTGTGTAATATCATGCTTACGGAATACAGACTCATACAAGGCAAGCTTCATGGTATCGGATTTATAAGCGTTATAATCCACATTTACCATGGCCTCAGCCAGCAACATATCCGTCAAGACACCCTGCATCTTTTTCTCCGACAGAATACCATCCGGAACCTTACTACATGCCGCCAGCAACGTCGTGGCTAATAAAGCCATACCATATATCCGTAATTTTCTCCGCATTTATTTCTCTTCTTTCGAAAGGCTAGCCGACAAAGTATGCCGATAAAATATTAACAAAAGGAAAACTCCCACGCAAATCGCCGAGTCCGCCAAATTAAAGATCGGACGGAAGAAAACGAACTCCTGTCCACCCCAGATCGGAACCCAATCAGGGAATACGGTCTCTATCAATGGGAAATAGAACATATCCACCACCTTACCATGCAGCCAAGAGGCATAACCACCTCCCTCCGGCATAAAAGTAGCGAGTTGCCCGAAACTATGGTCGAAGATCACGCCATAGAATATCGAGTCGATTATATTTCCCACCGCCCCCGCGAAAACCAAAGATATACAGGCAATAAAACCGAATTTATAATTTTCTTTAACCAGCTTATACAAATAATATCCGATAAACAATACAGCCACGATACGGAATACGGAAAGGAATAATTTCCCAATCACCTCTATACCGAATGCCATACCCGGATTCTCGGTAAAATAGAGATAAAACCACGGAGTTATCTCTATACTCTCATGCAACTGCATGTGGGTCTTAATCCATATTTTCAGCGCTTGGTCAAGAAGAAGGAGCAGTATTATGATTAACACTGCTCCCCAACCTTTAGAATATCTCATTTACTTTGCACCTCCTTGTTTTGCTTCGATACTTAAAGTCGCATGAGGCACGGCACGTAGCCTTTCTTTCGGGATCAATTTACCAGTCTCCCGGCAAATACCGTAGGTCTTATTCTCGATACGGATCAAAGCGGCCTGCAAATTCTGGATGAATTTCATCTGGCGTTGCGCCAAACGGCCCGCCTCTTCCTTCGATAACGTAGAAGCACCTTCCTCCAGCACCTTGAATGTAGGAGACGTATCAGCCACGTCGTTACCGTCGGAATTCGTAACCCCTGATCGCAAAAGCTCGTAATCCCTCTTCGCGATTTCCAGTTTCTCTAATATAATAGCGCGGAACTCCTCGAGCTCAGCGTCTGAATATCTTGTCTTCTCTGCCATGGTTCTAAAAAAAATTTAGGTTCAACAATCGTTCAAATATCAATCAAAAAGAAGAATTAAGAATGAATATAAAATCATATTATTTCTTCTTTGCATGCAAAGATAATATAATTATCGATTTTCCTATATTTCATTCCTAATTCTTCCGCAAGAAATGCTATTCTATTTTTAAGCTTTCTCGATCTTTACGGACAATTTAAAGTCCTCGAAATCGAGTTCCGTAGCGTCGCTGATCGCATTATCCATGATTTCGATAGATTCCGCCAATACTTGGTTAGCGATATAATCCTTATAATCATGGATCGCCTCATCCATCTCCTCGCAAGAAAGAATGGATACATGGATCTTATCCGTTATATCGAAACCGCTGCTCTTACGCAAGTTTTGGATACGATTCACCAACTCACGGGCCAGCCCCTCCTTACGCAAATCCTCGGTTACGGTAATATCCAAAGCGACTGTCAAGCGACCTTCATTAGCGACCAACCAACCCGGGATATCCTCAGAGATGATCTCTACATCCGTACGCTCCAAAACGGCCTCCTGTCCATCTACCATCAAGGTAAACGTTCCGGCTTTCTCGAAAGCGTTGATATCTTCTTGGCTCATCGATTGAATCGTGGCGGCCAACGCCTTCATGATCTTTCCGTAGCGCGGGCCCAACTTCTTAAAGTCCGGTTTGATCTTCTTCACCAAGATACCTGCCGTATTATCCACGAACTTCAGCTCCTTCACGTTCACCTCGTTCAAGATCAGGTTCTTCACGGCCTCGATACTCTCTTGTTGATGAGCGTCTACAACCGGAATCATTACCGTATGCAACGGCTGGCGAACCTTGATATTCACCTTGCGGCGAAGAGCCAATACCATAGAAGAAACATCTTGAGCCATTTGCATACGCTCTTCCAAATTCTTGTCGATCTTAGACTCGTCGTAAACCGGGAAATCGGACAAGTGTACGGACTCAACGTTCTCACGTCCCGTAACAGCGACCAAGTCCAAGAATAACTGATCGGCATAGAACGGAGCGATCGGAGCCATCAACTTAGCCACTGTCTCCAAGCAAGTATATAAAGTCTGGTAAGCGGACAACTTATCCTCCGTCATACCACCACCCCAGAAACGGCGGCGGTTCAAACGCACATACCAGTTACTCAAGTTATCATTTACGAAATCAGAGATAGCACGTCCGGCACGAGTCGGCTCGTAAGCCTCCAAGTAGCCATCCACATCCTTCACCAAGCTGTTCAACAGAGAAAGGATCCAACGGTCAATCTCCGGACGCTTACTCCATTCCACATCCGGATCGGAGTAGTCGAAGCCATCCACGTTAGCGTACAAAGCAAAGAATGAATACGTATTATATAATGTACCAAAGAACTTACGGCGAACTTCCTCGATACCATCGATATCAAACTTAATATTATCCCATGGTGAAGCGTTCGTGATCATGTACCAACGCAACGGGTCCGAACCATACTTCTCGATCGTAGAGAATGGATCAACAGCGTTGCCCAAGCGTTTAGACATCTTGTTTCCGTTCTTATCCAATACCAGACCGTTAGACACGACAGCCTTGTAAGCCACGCTATCAAAGATCATGGTGCCCAGAGCATGCAGGGTAAAGAACCAACCGCGTGTCTGGTCAACACCCTCAGCGATAAAGTCAGCCGGATAGATCTGACGATTATCGAACTCCTTCAAGTTCTCGAACGGATAGTGGATCTGGGCATAAGGCATAGCGCCGGAATCGAACCATACATCGATCAAGTCTGTCTCACGCTTCATCGGCTTGCCGGAAGCGGAAACCAAGATAATATCATCCACATACGGACGGTGCAAATCGATCTTCTCGTAGTTCTCCTTCGTATAATCTCCCGGAGCGAAGTCCTTATAAGGGTTAGACTCCATAAAGCCGGCCTTCACCGATTTCTCGATCTCGCCGAACAGCTCTACCACGGAACCGATACACTTCTCCTCGCTACCATCTTCCGTACGCCAGATCGGTAACGGAGTACCCCAATAACGACTGCGGCTCAAGTTCCAGTCTTGCAAGTTCTCCAGCCATTTGCCGAAACGTCCCGTACCCGTGCTCTGCGGTTTCCAGTTGATCGTATTGTTCAACTCGATCATGCGCTCACGGCAAGCGGTCGTGCGGATAAACCAGCTATCCAACGGATAATACAATACCGGTTTATCGGTACGCCAGCAATGCGGGTAATTGTGGACATGCTTCTCGATCTTGAACACCCGGTTCTGGGCCTTCAGCATCATGCAGATCTCAATATCCAATGTCTCATCTTTATCCGTCTTCGTATCATCGTAAGCGTTCTTCACGAATTTTCCTTGCCATGGATCATAATCAGAGGCGTTCATACAATTTTGTACAAACTCCGGAGCCAAGTCTTCCAGCTTATAGAACTTACCGGTCATATCCACCATAGGGCGCATATTTCCATCCTTATCCTGCATCATCAAAGGAGGAACCCCGAATGTTTTCGCCACACGGTTATCGTCCGCACCAAACGTCGGCGCGATATGTACGATACCCGTACCATCCTCTGTCGTAACGAAATCACCCGTGATCACACGGAATGCACCTTCACCCGGATTTACCCATGGGATCAATTGCTCATATTTCATACCGGCCAACTCGGAACCCTTCCACTCACCTACTACGCTGAAAGGAACCAGCTTGTCACCCGGTTTGTAATCAGACAAAGAAAGCTCAGCGGCTTTCGGATTGAAATAAGCAGACAATAAATCTTTCGCTATAACAGCAGTCATCGGGATACCCGTGTAAGGATTATAAGTCTGTACAGCCAGATAAGTAATATTCGGGCCTACGCAAAGCGCCGTATTGGAAGGCAACGTCCAAGGAGTCGTTGTCCATGCCAAGAAATAAGGATCGCCGAATTGTGCCATCTCCGGTTTCGGGTCCAATATATGGAACTGTGCCGTACAAGTCGTATCCTTCACGTCACGATAACAGCCTGGTTGGTTCAACTCGTGCGTGCTCAAGCCCGTACCCGCGGCGGGAGAATACGGTTGGATCGTATAGCCTTTATATAAAAGACCTTTCTTATAAAGCTCTTTCAATAGATACCACAAGGTCTCGATATAGCGGTTATCATACGTGATATACGGATTCTCCATATCCACCCAATAACCCATCTTCTGCGTCAGATCCTCCCACTCTTTCGTGAACTTCATCACGTCCTTACGGCAAGCGGCGTTATACTCAGCGACAGAAATCTTCTTACCGATATCTTCCTTCGTGATGCCCAAAGCCTTCTCCACGCCCAACTCGACAGGCAGACCGTGTGTATCCCAACCCGCCTTACGATTCACCAAGAATCCCTTCATGGTTTTATAGCGGCAGAAAATATCCTTAATCGAACGGGCGATAACATGGTGAATACCCGGCATACCGTTTGCGGATGGAGGACCCTCGTAGAATACGAATGTAGGATGTCCCTCTCTTGTTTCAAGACTCTTATGGAAGATGTCTCCATCCTTCCATTTCTTCAGCACCTCTTTATTTACGTTCGACAAGTCAAACTTAGAATATTCGGTAAATTTCTTACTCATATCGCGATGTATTTATCTTGCTTCTAAAAAATTGCCGCAAAGTTAGTGATTTCTTTCGAATTAGACAATATGGAATTTTCATTAATGAAAGCACGGGTTTCTTCTGCGTGAAACAAATTTTAGTTAAAGCAGAAAAGTAACAGTATCTGATAAAATCCTATTAGGAAACCTACCGGCTCTCTCCTACTTTTGCCCCTGAATTTAAATCTAACACCTACTAATAAAATGAACATTAAGAGTAAATTCGGTTATTTATGTTGCGCCTCCCTATTGACCACTAGTTTATGGGCACAAGACGTATTGATTTCCACGAGGAATACCTCATTATTGCTAGACGCACCTGTCGGCGGAGAGGTAAGATTCATCTACTATGGAGACAAGTTATCCACTTCCGATGCGGCTACCTTGCTCGAGACCGAGCAGAAAACATTTTCCGCTTATCCGGTCTACGGCTTGAATTGCCCCTCCGAAAGCGCATTGTCCGTTACCCATGGCGACGGGAATATGACCCTTCAACTGGAAGTCATAAAAGTAGATACACGAAAAGAGCAAACGGCAGATATCACAACGATCCGATTAAAAGATAAAGTGTATCCTTTTTATATGAATCTCTGTTACAGAACCTATCCGGACGCCGATATCATCGAGACTTGGACAGAGATCACGCATGAGGAGAAAAAAGCGATCACCCTCAATCGTTTCGCTTCCGCTTATCTGCCGATCCGGAAAGGAGACGTATGGGTTTCCCACTTATACGGCTCATGGGCAAACGAGGCTCAATTGGCACAAGAACCGTTACGACCGGGCATCAAGATGATAAAAAACAAGGATGGTATCCGCAACTCCCATACCGCCCACGCCGAAGTGATGATCTCCCTAGACGGAAAACCAAAGGAAAACACCGGTTCCGTTATTGGCGCCGCCCTATGCTATAGCGGTAACTACAAATTATTCTTCGATACGGATGATAGCGACTATCACCATTTCTTCGCGGGAATAAACGAGGAGAACTCGGCTTACACCCTCAAAGCCAAAGAAAGTTTCCGTACACCGGAATTGGCGCTGACTTACAGTAAGGACGGCTTAAGCGGAAGCAGCCGAAATTTCCACGCATGGGCACGCAAACATAAGATAGCGAATGGAGCGACCGCCCGGAAAATCTTACTAAACAGTTGGGAAGGTGTATATTTCGATATCAATCAAGAAGGTATGGACCAAATGATGAGTGATATCCAGTCTATGGGCGGCGAGTTGTTCGTCATGGACGACGGCTGGTTTGGCGATAAATATCCTCGTAATAAAGATAACTCGTCCTTAGGGGATTGGATGGTTGATGCCCGAAAACTACCAAGAGGCATCGAGGGCCTGATCGCCGACGCCAACAAGCATGGTATTAAATTCGGTATCTGGATCGAGCCGGAAATGGCCAACACGACAAGCGAATTGTACGAGAAGCATCCGGAATGGGTATTGAAAGCTCCAAACAGGGAAATCGTCCTGGGGCGTGGCGGTACACAGGTCGTTCTTGATCTCTCCAATCCCGAGGTGCAAGACTTCATATTCGGTATCGTCGACAACTTGATGACAACATACCCGGAGATCGATTATATCAAATGGGACGCCAATATGAGCATCCTGAACCATGGCTCCCAATATCTGCCTTCGGATCAGCAAAGCCATATGTATATCGAATATCACGAAGGATTCAAGAAAGTCTGTGAGCGTATCCGAGCCAAATACCCGGATTTAACCCTACAGGCTTGCGCCAGCGGTGGAGGCCGGGCAAATTACGGTGTCATGCCTTACTTCGATGAGTTTTGGGTAAGCGACAATACCGATGCCTTACAGCGTATCTATATGCAATGGGGTACTTCTTATTTTTTCCCGGCTATCGCCATGGCCTCACACATCAGCGCCGCCCCCAACCATCAAACATTCCGGGTCATTCCCCTAAAATATCGGATCGACGTAGCGATGAGCGGCCGTTTGGGCATGGAGATCCAACCCAAAAATATGACAGAAGAAGAGAAAACACTTTGCCGCAAGGCGATCGCCGATTATAAGACGATCCGTCCCGTCGTGCAATTCGGCGATATCTACCGTCTGGTTTCTCCGTACGATCGTTTGGGAGTAGCTTCCTTGATGTACACTTCACCGGAGAAAGACAAAGCCGTATTTTATTGGTGGAAGACCGAGCATTTTGTCAACCAACATTTACCCCGTGTAAAGATGAACGGATTATCCCCAGACAAGAAATACAGAGTCTGCGAACTGAACCGGATCGACAACGAGCCTCTGGCCTTCGAGGGTAAAGCTTTCACCGGAGAATATCTCATGGCGAACGGACTGGAAATCCCTTATAATCACATTGTCGATTATCACAAACAGAATGATTACTCGAGCCGGGTGCTTTATTTGGAGGAAGTTAAATGATGAATAAATCATTCTCCTTCCAAGGCGATCAATAAGGCGATCACCTCCGAATAATTAGCGGTTCCAGTAGGTATCTTATTGCCTTTCAGGAAAAGATTATAGACCACGTCTTGTGCCTCGCCGATCAACGGGCTGTATAAGGATTGCCAATAGGCGACTTTCTCGTTATACAAGTCCTTGATCTCGGGGCGTAATCTTTTCTTCCATGCCTCAAAAGCGTCCTTATCCAAAGCCACATATGCGTTACTCAGCGCATAAGGCAGCAAAGAGAAGTAACCAGAGAACCGGATTTCCGGCACGGAAGAACCCGTGCATATTAAATAACTGTATAGATTAGCCTCGGCCTCGTTGGATATACTAAGCACATGAGCCATCTCATGGGCGTAGGTGGCGGGATATTGCACGGGCAAGAGCTGGCCGTTCAAATTGAACTCCGTAAAAAACGGCCCCATATATCCCATCACCCCTACTCCACTCATCAACCGGGAGAACAGCATCGTTTTAGGATGAAGATAGGTTCCGGGAGTGGTAAGCCCGAAACGAGTAGGCAATTCCCGATATCCTTCCTGCACCGCCTCTTTCACGACCTCCCGATCGATCGTCTCTATCGGAACCCATGAGGCGTTCAGGGAATCCGTGTAGGCATCCAAGAAGGATTGGAAATGTTCCGAGGAAAAAGGCACATAAGTGGTTCGCGTACGAGTGAAAAAATCTTCCCGGAAATAATTCAATCCCCAAGCGATATAGAACCAGACATACACCCATGCCAGATATTCCACGACATGCCTTATTGTCCTCCCGATCCTCCGCCTCCTTATAATCGCATACGACAGATACCCTAATAACCCGGCGATGCTACCATAAATAAAACAATCCCCTACGGAAAAAGGGAACAAGCAGGAGAAACGAGATAGCATACCCGATACCCATGGATAAATCGAACGGGAATACCATTCGCCTAATCTGGGATTTCCCATCACGATCCATATTGCGACAAGAAAAATCGCCAATATAATCCAACGAACACGTATCTTTTTTAGATATTCAAGTTTAATCATAGGAGGCAAATATATCATATCCTTTTCAGTCCACACAGTTTTATTATTAAAAAAGAACTAACGCTCCACAACTACAGAACATACAGACAACACAAAGCATATAAACTAACACTTGCATCCTGTTATTTCCATTTATCTTTAAGGAAAGATGCAAAAAACGTCTTCGTCCATATAATATAGCTTGGTCAAATACTAAACCGGAACATTGCAATACATCCAACAATTTTTCCGGCCCATCGGCAACATAGCAATCTGCCGCTTCTCCTTTCAAGTGTTGGCTGGTAACGACCCCGCCAGCAAGACGATTTACCTTCTCATTCCGATATCCACTCAATATAGCAATCGGTGCCCCATACAATAGACGTAATGGTTCCAATAAACCAACTGCCAAATTTTGAAGCGCTAGACATGCACAAGGAGGAGGCTGATTATTTATCGCATTGTCCACGGCAATACCACTATAAGTAAACTCATCCAAACAAAAATGCTCTGTTAACCTTTTATCATGTCTTTCCATAATTTTCAATTTTCAATTATTAATTTTCAATTTATAAGAGTAGTCCACTCCAAAAAGGGCCCCGGCAAACGTACTGATCTCACCGAAAGCCACCAGTACACTGTTATCGATCAATCCTTGCGGATCAATCCAGAATCCGCTGAAGAGAAGTGTGATCCCGCTCATTGAGAGCAGGATCGCAACAATTAATTGAATCGTCAAACGCCTCATAGCTCTTAGATTTCATCCGGACTTTCACTATCACTCCCGTTTCCACCCGTATCTTCTTCATTTGGAAGCACAGTCTTCTCAAAACTTGTCCGGCTCTTGGCTACGCGTAGCGCCTTGCCCGGGTAGAACCGTACTTTCGGCTCCCGAATCAAGTTCGTTGAAAACGTCTTCTCATCCGGTACCCCCGACGATCCGAAACAAAAGCGGAAAAGTCCCAGCTCACCTACACTGACACGCCTGCCATGCTGTAAATGACGGACCAACACCACATTCATACGATCCAGAACCGCCTTCACGCTAGCGCTACCTACACCAGAGCTATCTGCCACCTCCTCCGCAAATTCATCAAAAGTAACCAGATCTCCATACACCATTTGAGCGTATACCTTTTCAGGAATAGATTCGTGATCCTCACCTAGATTCTTTCTCATTACTAATTTAAATTTCAATGCCATAACTATACGTTTTTAATGAATAAATGAATGTAACCATGCTTCGAACACATGACAAAGGTATAATAGCCACAAAGCCTGACTTCGATGACGCAAAACAGTTAACGACCTAGCAGCCAACACACACATTCCCAAATCAACGAAAAACACACCAAATTTCATCGACTTCAATCCACGTACATTTAACATTTATCAATAAAGAATCACATCTCATCCGTTATTTCCCTCTTCCCCGCCAGTTCCAAAATATCACTTGGTAATATATTCAATGCGCTCAAACGGCTAGCCAAGGATTTCGGCAAGACCTCCGAATTAGGATCCGATAAACTCCGGACGGAAAACGCCATACATAAACAAGCCGCCAAATGAGAATAAGGCAAACGCCCATCCCGATCCGTAAACTCCACCAGCTTCGCCATCCGCAAAAACAAGTCCGGTCGATGCAACTCATAACGGGCATTCTTCCACGGCGTATGCCTTGTCAAATACCACACCATCAAGTTCTCCCCTCGCTCCCCATCCAAATAACCATCCACCAATCTCCGATATCCCATCGGCAACTCTTCATAATGCCCAAAAGCCAGCTTACAAAACCCCAGCAAATGCCTTTCTCTATCTTCCGCCGACAATCCGGCCAGACGCACTCTAAACAACTCAACGGTAGGCCAACCCCGAAATTCGCCTAATAGTCCCTTCAAATCTTTCATAAGATTTTTCATTTCCACGATCACAGGGGGAATATTTATCCCTGCGCCGCAGAAGGCCGAATCCCACATTTATATATGGATCATCAAGGCATACATAAAAACAGAACCGGCCTCCTTACCTCCCCGAAGGGAGAAAGAAGACCGGTACAAAATCTTTATTCTATATCGATTCTACAGTCTATTCTATCATCTACACATTCATCATCGCACCTTTGTGGTTCTCATTTCTTGCAAACACTTCCATGGAAGTTCCTCTTTCTTTTTTGGCGTTATACCGATAAGCATATCGGCGATATGTACTCCCATGATTGACACCATGGGAGTTGAAGACATAGAAGAGGAGATATCTTAAAAATCGACTCCACATAAACAAAAGTAAACCGCCAATAGTGCTTTCCTAATTAATTTATGGCAATCACGCAACACCTTTGTTGGTACTCTAATTAGAGCATGCACCAATGTATAGGCTCTTTTGTAGCACCTACCTAATTTTATGTTAAAAACGTTGAATTTAACCATTAGTACATACCAACTCTATATTCTGGGGTATGAGATTAACAAAGTCCTTACAATCATTAAAAATATTTTTAAAATATTCACCAAGGAAATCCCAAGCTCACTTCCCCCGCTGCCTCACAGTACTGATTACACCATGATATGCAGCTGCCATTTCTACACCTTCGTCACGACCAAAGTGTAACATACTGTTACATTGCATAGTAAGTGATCATCAGACTCTTTCTTCAAGAATAAGATTCTCTTCATTATAATCACGTTCCTTTCTAAAGAAGAAATCCAAACTGTCCGTAAAGACCAAGGCTCTCTTTTCACCTCCTTGATCATACGCTTTAACATATTAGCCCGGACATGTGACAGGCACAGTTGATGTTCAGCCTCCTTAAATGTACGGATTTCAACCCATCTCCTATGAAAACATCTTAACCATTTTTCAAACAGGTTATACGGTACCTTATTTCTAAAACAGAAGGATCGGATGGAATCCTTGTTCGTGACCGCTTCGGATTTGTAGCGGAGGAAAAAAATTTCAGAATTGTTATTGCTCTACATATTAATTGGGTTTTAATTACAGCAACAAAGATCTATATTTCTGTTGAATGATGCTATACGTCATTTTTGGACGCTAACCTTAATTTAGATTAATCCCTTCTATATACATCTCGTGTATATACCTTATTTTTCACATCATCCAATTCCACATCATATCGATTGGCTATAATAGCCGCACTACGTTTTTTAAAGAGATCCAAATCATTAACAACTTCTGACCCAAAAAATGTAGTATTATCCGACAAGGCTGGTTCATAAACAATCACAGTAGCTCCTTTTGCTTTCACTCGTTTCATTATTCCTTGAATAGAAGATTGTCTAAAATTATCAGAATTAGACTTCATCGTCAATCGATAAACACCGATCGTAACAGGATGTTCCCGTACACTACTCCATTCATTCTCTTCCCCGTAAGCATAATAACCCGCCATACGAAGTACTTGATCTGCTATAAAGTCTTTCCTAGTCCGGTTACTCTCCACAATCGCTTCTATCAAATTTTCGGGTACATCCGCATAATTAGCGAGTAATTGTTTTGTATCTTTCGGCAGACAATACCCCCCATAGCCAAAAGAAGGATTATTATAGTGATTACCGATACGAGGATCCAAACACACACCATTTATGATCGATTGAGTATCCAACCCCTTCATTTCCGCATACGTATCCAACTCATTAAAATAAGAAACACGTAGTGCAAGATATGTATTTGCGAATAGTTTTACGGCCTCAGCTTCTGTCAACCCCATAAATAAGGTATCTATATTTTCTTTTATAGCACCTTCTTGCAACAGTTCAGCAAAAATATGAGCGGCATCTACCAATTCCGGATCAGACAAATCCGTACCCACGATGATCCGGCTAGGATACAAATTATCATACAAAGCCTTAGACTCTCTCAAGAACTCCGGACTAAAAAGAATACGCTTTGTATGAAACCGCTCACGTACGGAAATCGTATAACCAACAGGTATCGTACTTTTAATGACCATAAAAGCATTTGGATTAAAACGAAGCACCTGCTCTATCACAGCCTCAACAGCGGACGTATCAAAGAAATTTCGCTGGCTATCATAATTTGTCGGAGCCGCTATCACCACAAAATCAGCGTCCTTATAAGCCATCTCCGCATCTAGCGTAGCTTTCAAATTCAATTTATGACTAGCCAAATACTCTTCTATGTAATCATCTTGAATCGGTGATTTTTTATTATTGATCAAATCTACCTTCTCAGGAACTATGTCTATGGCTACCACCTCATGATGCTGTGATAACAAAGTGGCAATTGATAAACCAACGTAACCGGTACCGGCTACGGCTATTTTGTATTGTTTGTTGACTATATAGCTCATTTTATAATTATTTTTCAACGATTTCCATACATTTCTACATAGTAATCTTGGTATTCACCATTAATAATATTTTCACACCATTCATGCTTCTCCAAGTACCATCTCACAGTCCTCTCGATACCCTCCTCGAATTGCAAGCTAGGCTCCCAGCCGAGTTCCTTTTGCAACTTTGTTGAGTCGATGGCATAGCGTACGTCATGGCCTAAACGGTCAGTCACGTAGGTGATAAGATCCATATCCTCACCCTCTTTACGTCCTAACAGACTATCCACCGTATTGATCACCACCTTGATGATATCGATATTCTTCCACTCGTTGAAGCCACCGATATTGTAGGTCTCGGCGATCTTTCCGTTGTGGAAAATCAAGTCTATCGCACGGGCATGATCCTCCACGAACAGCCAGTCGCGCACGTTCTCGCCCTTGCCATAGACCGGTAGCGGCTTGCGGTGACGGATGTTGTTGATGAATAGGGGTATCAGTTTCTCCGGGAATTGATAGGGGCCATAGTTGTTTGAGCAATTTGTCACGATGGTCGGCATGCCGTAAGTATCGTGATAGGCACGTACAAAATGGTCTGAACTTGCCTTACTCGCTGAATAGGGCGAATGAGGATTGTATTTCGTTGTCTCATAGAAGAAATCATCTCCGTATGCCAAGTGATGCTCACCGGAGGAAGCCGCTGTCATGAACGGGGGCTCGATTCCTTCCGGATGGTTCATCGTCAACGCTCCATACACCTCATCGGTAGAGATATGATAGAAGCGTTTACCCTCATACTTCTCCGGCAGGCTTTCCCAATACAACTTAGCGGCTTGGAGCAAAGCCAAAGTACCCATCACATTGGTCCGGGCGAATGTAAACGGATCCTTGATACTTCGGTCTACATGGCTCTCGGCCGCCAAATGGATGATACCATCGATCTGCTCATCCCGCATCAATTGATAGAACGCCTCAAAGTCGCAAATGTCCATCCTCACAAACTTATAGTTTGGTTTGTCCTCCACATCCTTTAGGTTTGCCAAGTTGCCGGCGTAGGTCAGCTTGTCCAAATTAATGATGTTATATCCCGGATATTTGTTTACAAACAGACGTACAACGTGAGAGCCGATGAAGCCCGCACCACCGGTGATTACTATATTTCGTTTTGCCATGATTCTTAACAGTTGTTTTTTAAATTAGTGATACATCGTTTTAAGGATTCCGTCCAATAAGGAACTCGAACGCCGAATGTTTCTTTGATTTTTGTTTTGTCCAATACCAAATAGGACGGACGTTTTACGGGGCTGGGGAACTCGTCGCTATGACAAGGCCGGATATCACAAGCGGTCGTGCCATTGTATTCGGCGATCATCTTCGTGAAGTCGAACCAAGAGCAGACCCCCTCGTTGGAGTAATGATAGATGCCGCTCTTGCCATAAATAGCGCAAGCTATGTCCGTCGCATAATCACGCAAGACTGCCGCTATGGCTTTCGCCAAATCGTAAGCGTATGTCGGTGTACCAGCCTGATCGAATACCACCTTCAGTTGGGGCCGAGTAGCCGTAAGGTGCATCATCGTTTTGCAAAAGTTTTTCCCGAACTCACTGTACAACCAAGCGGTACGAATTATCACATGCTTGCAACCTACAGTCATGATCTTCTGCTCACCCCGCAATTTTGTCATACCATACACACCGGTTGGCGTACCCTGTTGATCCTCTTGGCAGGGCACATTGTAAGGCTCTTTGCCAAACACATAATCCGTAGAGATCTGCACCAACAAACCATTGACCGCCTTCATCGCCTTGGCCAAATTTTCCGGGGCCTCGGCATTCAGCCTCTCGGCCAACGCCTCATTACTCTCCGCCGCATCTACGTTGGTATAGGCGGCGCAATTCACGATAACGTCGATGCGCCGCTCCGCAACCAGTACCCTCACCGCTTCCAAATCCGTAATATCCAAAAAGACAGTCTCTACTCCTTCCACTTGATTCACATCCGTGAATACATAGTGGTCATCACTTTCCCGGGTGATGATACGTATCTCGTTTCCCAACTGCCCGTTGGCTCCTGTCACCAATATATTCATCTTATTCAAATTCAAGGTATAAATTTACATGATAATCAAACGGTGAGTCAAAATCCTCCAAGCATGGATGCTTTATATCCTTCTCCGAAAGAAGGGCCTTATCCATTGGTATCCGCCAATCTATGCCCAGACTCTCATCCTTTATACAGATGCCCCCATCCGCTTGCGGAGCATAGAAATTATCGCATTTGTATTGGAAAACAGCTATCTCACTCAATACCGCGAATCCATGAGCGAACCCTCTGGGCACGAAAAACTGGCGATGGTTATCCTCACTCAATTCAACGGCTACATGCTTACCATAAGTTGGACTTCCTTTGCGAATATCCACGGCTACGTCAAGGACACATCCTTTCACGCAACGCACCAATTTGCTCTGCGTAAAAGGGGGCCTCTGAAAATGCAAGCCGCGCATCACTCCGTATGAGGACATACTCTCATTATCCTGTACGAAATTTATCTTACGAACCTTCTCCTCGAACTCTCGCTGCGAGAAACTCTCGAAGAAGTATCCCCGAGCGTCATCAAACACCTTCGGCTCAATGATCACCACGCCCTCTATATCTGTCTTTATTACCTCCATCTTAACCTAAATTCGGATCTCCTGTCTCCTTTAATTCCTCAATTACCTTTAGTAGATATTGCCCATATTGGTTCTTAAGCATGGGTTGCGCCAGCTCTCGCATACGCTCCTCGGTTATCCATCCCTGACGGTATGCAATACCCTCCAAGCAGGCCACTTTCACCCCCTGACGCTTCTCCAATACCTCGATATACGTAGATGCCTCGCTCAGGGAGTCGTGCGTACCGGTATCCAGCCAAGCGAAGCCTCGGCCTAAAGTCTGGACTTTCAGCGCTCCATCCTCCAAGAATCGTTGGTTGACCGTAGTGATCTCATACTCTCCACGTGCGGACGGTTGAATGCTACCCGCTACATCAACAACCTTGTTCGGGTAGAAATACAATCCGACCACGGCGTAGTTGCTCTTGGGACACTCCGGCTTCTCTTCGATACTCAGGCAACTGCCGGCCTGGTCGAACTCGGCCACGCCATAACGCTCCGGATCACTCACCCAATAGCCAAAAACAGTAGCCCTATTCTCTTCCTCCGCAGTACGAACCGCCTCCTTTAGCATCAAGGTAAATCCATTACCATGGAAGATATTATCACCTAGCACCAAGCAAATGCTGTCATCACCGATGAATTCTGCTCCAATGGTAAATGCCTGTGCCAATCCATCCGGAGAGGGCTGTTCTGCATACTCGAAACGCACCCCATAATCAGAGCCATCCCCAAGCAGACGCTTGAATCCCGGCAAATCATAGGGCGTTGATATAATCAAGATATCCCGGATGCCCGCCAGCATTAACACACTGATAGGATAATACACCATCGGCTTATCAAAAATAGGGAGCAACTGCTTGCTCACTCCCTTAGTGATTGGGTAGAATCGGGTACCCGAGCCACCGGCTAAAACAATTCCTTTCATAATTATGAATTTTCAATTATTAGTATTTAACTCAGAATACCTCACAAATAAAGATCCGGTAAAACAGGACAAATACATTTACAAAGAAAAATCATTCCAACACTTTCCCTAAAAGTCCAATTCCTTTATTTTCCATAAATCCCCCAACATCAAATCAGCTTCAATAGGGGAAATCTCCTCAAATCCACTACCATTAGTAAATGTCATTTCACCAAAATAAATTTTCCCATCAACATTATATAGATCTACTCGAACATGAGAAAAGCCTCGAGATAATTTTTTTACTATTTCAATCATTATATCGAAATTTTTCGGCTTATCTACTACACCTTTAAAATTACCATATGATCGTTGATTCCACGCTTGAATATTCCATTTCAAATCATAAACATTTCTAGTATGATTTGTAAATCTATCCATATCAACCCAACAATAGTAAGGCACTCCATCAAAACATAAAAACTTATAGTCAACCAAATCAGAGCCTCTAGAATCTATAAATTCTTCTGCGATAATTTTAGGCGAAATATCCTTATAATGCATTTCACAGTACCTACAACTATAATCCGTCTCTAAAGAGAATTTCAATTTCCTTTTCAACTCTATTTTTTTAGCAAGTGTTATCGCTTTTTTATTGCGAATAATCACCGCATCTCCAGAACCATGATTAGTTTTAAGAACAAATTGATTAGGTAATATATCGAGATTTACATCGTCATATTTATCCCATACCGCTAGTAATGGGACCAAATACTCACTTCCAACTTTATCTGCGACCCAATCTCTCACTTTATACTTATCTGAACACAATGTTTTTCGAGGATCTTTATCGAATAATTTCGCCCACTGCATTTTTTCAGTATAAGTTTTTAGGTTTTCCCAATCCAGTTCTTTACCTTGCCTATTTTTATAAAGACACGCATCATAAGCTTTAAGTTCCTCATCAGACATTCTCGAAACAGCCAAAGACATTTTTTTGTTTCTTAAAAAATCTTTATAATATTTAATATAAGCAATCGATTGGTATATCAAAGGCAATTTAGCTTGAATAAAATGTTTCATAATATATATAATAAGCGACTAATATCTTACTACAAATTTTCTCAACAAAACCATCAACCGTGTTCTACTTTTTAACATAAGTAAAAACACACCAACAGCATAAATAAACATACCTACCAGAAGTTGAAGTATTAATGTAACAATATTTATATTCATTACATTTCCTATTTGAAAAACAAAAACAAACATTACTATCCCAATTAGTATAGGCGGAATCGTATTTAACAAATATTTTTTAATGAAAATTTTTTTTCTAACAAAATACGATTGATATATACAAACAATAATTTCAGCAAAAATAGTTCCTATAACAGCTCCTCTTGCAGCCATATATGGTATCAAAATTATATTCACAATCAAATTAACAGCAGCACCTAAAAACAAGGAAACAACAAATATTTTATCCTCTTTATAAGGTATTAAATATTGAGTTCTTATCACATTGGCAAAAGCCATAAACGGGACTGTCACAGCCAATCCCATTATAAGAATTCCACATTCTTCAAATTCATAACCAAAAAAGATGGGGGCTAACACAAATGAAATACCTGCCAATCCAAAAGAGATAGCTATTGCTAATAACATAACAGCTTCCATCGACATGTCAATTAACTTAAAAACCTCTCCTTTATCCTTACTCGTCACCATATTTGCAATTCGAGGCATAAGAACTACACCAAATGCCATTATCAAACTCATTGGCACATTAATTATTTTTTCAGCATTTTCATAAAACCCGACTTGAACATTCGAAGAAATGGATCCTAGCATAATTTTATCCATATACTTATAAAGACTCAATGCCAATATCGGCAAAAACAATACAAATAGGGGTCGAATATGTTGTTTCATATTAGCCCAAGAAGGCCTCCTCCATGAGACATATTGCTTTAAAGCAAACCAAACTACTGACTGCCCGACAAAAACAGAAAGGGCTAATATTAGCGCATAAATCCAAAGATCAGTTTGTGTCTTAACAAAAACTAAAACTAAAAATACAGACAAAATTTTCACAAGAGTATTTCTTCCTACTGTCAGCTTAAACTTCTCTATTCCAAAGAAAAACCAATTAATATCAAAGACTGCAGCAAAAACATAAATGCTCTGAATAAGAAATATGACCAGATTATCCTCTACAAAAAAAAACAAAAGCACTAAATAAACAAATATTACAATTATTGAAAAAATAATGTGAATTGATAGAATTTCAGAAAAGTTCCTATTCAATTCTTCTTTATTATTTCGAACCATAGCAATCGTTCGACTTCCATAATTTTTAATTCCAAGATTTGCAAACAAAACAAAATAGTTAGCAACTGCATATGTATAAGAGAAAAGTCCTATATTCTCAGCACCTAAAACTCTTGATACATAGGGGATCGTAAATAGAGGAATGAAAACTATCAACAATTCATACAAGAACTGATATACTATATTTCTCCTTAAACTTGGCAAATTTTTACAATTTATATTTTTAAACACCTCACAATCTAATTCTTTTATAAACAAAAAAAGCCATTAAAAAGCTTATGCCTTGAACGGGCTGTGTAAAATAGAATCTAACAAATGAGAAAATCAACTTTTGCAACAATAATAAATAAATTAGCGTATATTTATCATCTGTACCATTTTTCGCTTTTTTATAAAAATGCATAACAAAAAAACCAAACAATACCCCCCCAACAAAAACACCAAACATCCCACCATCTAAGTAAAATTGAAAAAAAGTAGTTACAAATGCATTCATTCTAGCACTCCCAAGTAACACCACATTTTCTAAGTTCATAAATGAAAGATCACGTATAGTAGTTAACCATATTGGATATTTCCAACCCGCAAGCGTTAAAATAAACATAAAAGGATAAAAAACACCATAAAACGAAGCCATACCATACCCATAAACATTAAAAAAAGAAGCATTCAATTCATTTATTCTATATTCTAAATGAGCAATTGGAACAACGAAATATTGATACATTTGAAAGAAAAAATCAACATTTTCACCTTTCCTTGATATCGTTGTAAAAATCAATGATATAATACAAGACAAAACAACCAGTACAATTTTTCTCCTATTTTCTTTTTTCAATTTTATCTTTACACCCTTCCACTTATATAAATATATAACATAAATAGCCATCCATAGAATAACAGATCGACCTCCAGAAGTAAGAACCCAAGCAATAATCATCAGAATAGTTGAAACAATAAAAATCTTATTTCTATTACCTTTAAACCATTCTATTGGGAGTATCGCTATAGCTAAATAGACAGTAGGTGTCGCTATAAAATTTTGTATAGCAACCATATAATTTGATTGTCTCAACAAATTTAGATCTGAAGAAGTAAACAACTCTCGAATTGCAGATAGGGTTAGGCCTGATTGCAATAATCCAATAACAATAACCGCTTGATAAGCTAAATATACAAATGTTATAGAGTATAGAACAATTACAATTTTAAAATTCAATACATATGAATATTTTACATCGCTTTCAAATTTTCTAAAAAAAATATTTTTTCTCCCAAACCATTTCTTTAAATCAACAGATACAAACCCAACAAAAAAAGAGAATAATCCTATAAATAACAACAAATACGTATCACTATTTGGTACAGGAACGCCAAACAACCCTAATCTTGAAAAAGCCAGCAACAGCATCCAAATCAAAAAAAATACAGTACTAGGATTATATAATTTACCATAAACAAACTTACTAAAACAAGCAGCAAAAACACACAACAAAAACGGTGCTATCATAAAACAAATATAAATTAAATTTTATTCAAATAACGATCTAATTTATCCACAAATAACACAGGCGAATATCTCCCATCATACCCATAATCCACCTTATCTACACATTTTAAAAAATCACTTAATAAAACAGATCCACAACTTAGCAAATAAATATTTTGTTCTCTATAAAATGGAGAACAAAGTATTTTCTCATTATCTGTTACTAATTTCCTATTATAACAAATTGCCTCTAAAGTACGCAACGTAATTCCTGCATTATTTTTATCCATTATTTCCACAATAAACTCAGAACTTAAAATCTCTTTCAACACTGATTTATATGGCAGCCAAGTATTATAAACAATTCCCTTCCTTCTTTTTTGCTTTTTCCTAGGTACTCCTGATATATAAAAAATTGGATTACATCCACAAAGTTCCAATTTATCATAAATACGGATCAATTTTTCCAGCCGATCTTTTGCAACCCCCACAAAAAAACATTTACGCTTTATCATTTCAACATCACCCACATCTACCATTGAATAAACAGTAGGATAATAAGAAAATCCAAATAACTTTGCCTCCTTTTCATCATATGTGTATATCAAATCAAAATTCTTCAACATAGGCTCAATAATACGTCTCATTCTATAAAATGAATTTATTAAGACAAGAACCATAGTCACATTAGATTTCCTCTTCAACTTCTCAAGAAAATTATTTCTATAATTACACAATGAAGGATCTGTAAACAGAATCACATATTCATTCGATTGATCAAAATCATAATGATCTAAAGAATAATATTTCTCCCAAAATCGTTTTAATGGCAATTCTATTTTCATATTCAATTTAAAGCTAAAATGAATACGAAAAAGCAGATCAATCAACACATTATTAACAAACAATGGTTTATTAATAAAATCCACATTATCGAGTTTTTCTAAATCTCTCCACATCAATCTACCATAATCCCGATTTGGATATACCAACAAATATTTTCGCATTACTCTTATTTATCTAAAAAGATGATTTTTCTGATAATCCAATAACTTGCTTATAGTTGATTTCATTCTCAGTGAGCTCAAGACAAAAAACACCAAGGCTTCCTTTGATTTCTTTATATAAAAACTATTTCTATAATATTCCATAGCCACTTTTTGATTAAAAAGAACCACTTCGTTTCCTAATCTAAACAAATATTTAGCATAAGTAGTCGGATTTTTTTGTATATCCTTTTTATATTTATTATATAATGATTCCCATGCATTTTTATTGGCCAAACTACTTTTTGATATACTATCTTTTTGTACAAAAGAGTCCACTAAACTTTCCCTCAAGTAACCTATGGAATAAATTCGAGCAGCTTGTAACGCAAAATCCCAGTCTTGAAAACGCTTTAATGTAACATCAAAACGTATTTTTTCAAAACATTCTCGCTTACATATAATCGTTTGAGTACCAACTCTATTTAAATAAAGAAGTTGATCAAAATAATCTTTATTATCATCCATATCTACATTTGGATAATAATATTTCCTATTGGGATCCTCCAACATAATCCGAGTCATGCCACAAAAGGAGAAATCCAAATTTCTATCAATCATAAATTGGTATTGCTTCTCCAATTTATCAAGATGCCATTTATCATCACTATCTTGAAAGGAGATAAACTCTCCTCTTGCAGATAATGCTCCTATATTTCTCGCATTACAGGCCCCAGATCTTTGCTCTAATCGCAAATAACGAATTCTATCATCTGCGATCTGAGTAACAACATCTTGGGTTCCATCCGTAGAAGCATCATCAACAATAATCAACTCAATATCTCGATATGTCTGGTTTAATACACTATCCACTGCCATACGTATTGTCTGAGCACGATTATATGTAGGTATAACAACTGATATCATTCCACTTATGTTTAAAATATTCAATTTTTGTACACATTTTCCCTACGAAGAACAGATTTTAATGTCATAATAATAATTCTACAATCTAAAAGAAATGAAACATGTTCCGCATAGTAAACATCATTTCTATACCGTTCCTCTAGTGTAGCACTGTTCCGTTTTAAGGCTTGATTATATCCAGTAATACCCGGTCTAACACCAAATTTTTTTCTTATAAAATCCGTATAAGTATTTTCATTACCCATCGGGCTAGGTCTTGGACCAACAAAACTCATATCTCCCAAAAGTACGTTAAATATTTGAGGAAGTTCATCGATACTTGTTTTTCTCAAAAATCCACCGATCTTGGTTAATCGAACATCTTTTTCAGAATTAAAAGTAGTACCATCAGCATTCCTTACATCAGGAGCATTCATTTTCATACTCCTAAACTTAAACATTTTAAATTTTTTCATATTACATCCATAGCGTTCTGCATTATAAAAAACATCACCATGATCTTCTAATTTTATAAACAAAGCCACCGGGATTATTAATATCAAAATAAAAGGAATCAACATCAAAGATATTATAATATCTATAAGACGCTTAATTACATTTTTATACATCTAATCTATTCGATTTTTCAATTCATACAAAGCTTCTTTCATTGTTTTAGGCTTAAAGCCTAAAAAACTAACATAGCGATGAGTATCCATAAAAGAGGAGTCAATATTTTCATCTATATCCTCTTGATAATCTATTGAATTAGTATTTTCAAATACTGAATTTACCGTATTTGCAATTGACAAATTTGTATAAGCCTCTTGCATACCAACATTCAAAATGATTGATTCCTCTTTCTGCTTGATTGCACACAAAACAAAAGTCTCAGCCAAATCATCAACATAAATAAATTGACGTTTAGCTACACTCTTACCTTTCACTATCAATTGTTTTCCTTGATATGCAAATTCGATGAAATTATTCATCATGCCTTTACGCTTTTCCTCTAATCCCAAAACTTGAGCAATTCTCAAAATAGTATATCGGAATTTAAACTTACGGGTATAAAAAGCACAGAGATATTCACAAGATGCCTTTGATATCCCATAAAGAGTTTTAGGAGAAAGACTGATATCCTCTTGCCACGGTATTTTTGTTGTATCTGAATAAACTGCAATAGAAGAAGCAAAAACCAGATGCTTAATATTCAATTCATTCATTGCCAATAAAATATTTTCAGTAACAATCTCATTCACATGATAATCGGAAATCAAGCCTTGTGTACCTCTTGTAGCCGCTAAATGAATAATCACATCTACATTCTTCAATACTTTATTTAATGAATCTACTGAATAATCGGTCTTTACCCATCTTACTTTATTATAGAGTGTTCTATCATTTTGAACTCTTGACAACGCAAGAATATCTATCTCATCATAATCAGCAAGTTTTTCCAATACTTTTGAGCCTATAAATCCACCTGCTCCCGTAATAGCAATTCTCATTACCAAAAACTCCTTTATAGACTATGGATAAAATACCCCACCTTGTCAAAACGTCCATTTACCGGACGTATATTATCACCTGTCGCATAATAGAAAAAACTGTCCTCCGAATCTTTGGGTATCAAGAAAGCAGATTGATCCATTATTGTTTTTGGCTTTTGGCAAAAGAAAACCAACTCCATCGGTTTAATATCCGAATTCAAACATTTTAGTTCTGAAATATCATCATATAGCAGATGCTCAAATACTAACTTCATCAAATTAACCCCTGTAGATCTAGCCAATAAATTCCACATATGACATCCATCCAAACGTGGTGTCATTTCTATGATGTACGGATGACCGTTCATTACTTTCATCTGGAAATAAACCGGACCATTCAATATTCCAATCCGATTACAAGCATCTTCTACGATTCTTTTTATTTTAGAATTAGCTGTATTACAAACGGCTTTACTTGGAACAATATGTTTATGTATCAACCCGGTATATTCCGGCCAAGTATCCCGATCCGAAACAATTAAGAATCGCATTACTCCGTTGACCATATAACCGTTAACTGAAACCTCTGGCCCTTCGATGTACTTTTCAACAATAACTTTTCCCTCTCTAGAATATTTAACCACATCTTGAAAATGAGACTCAAATTCAGATTGTGAACGAATTAAAAAAATACCTCTTTGCCCTTGCGCATCTGATGGTTTTAAAATAGCAGGATATTGAATTGCTATTTTATCTATAGAATCTAACACTTGAAAAGGTATATTTCCTTCACATTCCAATGTTAGTCTCTCACGCATCAAGTTCTTATGATTACAAACATTCGCTGCATAAGAAGAAACAAAATGAGGTAATCCAAGTCTCTCACTCAATCGACATGCTACAGGCATCGCTAAGTCTGATCCTGTTGAATAGACCACATCAATTTTATTATCAACTATAAAAGTTGCTAATTTCTCCTCATCTAATATATTAATCAAATTAAAATGATCTGATAAATCCGCAGCAGGTCCATCTTTAGCCATTGCACATGTGAATGTCTCACATCCCATTTTTTTTAATTGGCTAACTGCATCCATTTGTACTGCCGCAACTCCCAATATTAGAACTTTCTTTCCCATCATTTTTATTAGTAGATCTCATTTTAAACATTCCTTCACACACTCAATCACATAATCCACATCTTCATCAGACAAGCAGGTATGAAGCGGCAATGTCACAACATTTTTAAATTGCTTATAAGCATTTGGATAGTCCTCTATCTTGAACCCCAATTTCTTATAGCCTGTGTGCATAGGAAGCGGTTTATAATGTACATTGGTCGCAACTCCTAATCCGGCCATTTTCTCTATAAATTTGTTCCGTTGTTCGGCATCTTTGTCATTCAGATTTATAATATATAAATGTCCAGAAGAGACAATATCTGAAGTATAATGCGTTACCACCGTAATAGGTAGCCCCTTCAATCCTTTATTATAACGGTCTATAATTTCTTTTCGACGGGACAAAATCTCATCATACCTTTTTATTTGTCCTAGACCTATGCCCGCACAGACATCTGTCATATTACATTTATACCATGGCCCAATAATATCATACTCCCACGCTCCCAACTTCGTTTTTGCCAAAGCGTCTTTACTCTGACCATGAAGACTCAATAACATATATTGGTGATATAACTCATCATTATCTATCCCTTCAATATCTCTCCAAACAACCGCACCGCCTTCCGCTGTTGTTAGGTTTTTCACCGCATGAAATGAGAAATTCGTAAAATCGGCGACAGAACCTATTGGGAATTTTTTATATGAGGCTCCAAAAGAATGAGCACCATCAGCCATAACAATCACTCGATTCAAGGCTTTTTGAATCGGGTTATCATTTGGATGGAATAAATTCTTTTTCCGTTCTACTATATCGAAAATCGTATCATAGCCACAAGGAATACCAAACAAATCCACCGGGATTATAGCTTTTGTTCTCTCGGTTATCGCCGCTTCTAATTTCTCATAATCCATCGTGAACTTTCCATGCTCACAATCTATCATGACCAATCTTGCCCCCACATGCTCTACCACACTTGCGGTAGCTGTATAAGTATAGGCTGGAACAATAACCTCATCACCGATTCCTATACCTAATATACGCAAAGTTATCTCAGCACATGCCGTATTTGAATTCAAACAAACAGCTTTTGAGGTATGACAACGTTCTGCTACCAGCTGTTCTAATTTTTTAGTTTTAGGTCCGGTAGTTATCCAACCGGACTTCAAAGCATCAACAACTTCACTGATCTCTGCCTCTGTTATATCAGGGGGACTAAATAATACGTGTCTCATGACTCTTTATAAATTTCCTTATTATTTCTTTTTCTTATTCTCTGCCTCAAAACCATACCCATAGCCGTATCCATAACCATAATGTTTACCATAGCCATAACCATATTTCTTACCATAACCGTAACCATAGGTGTTCTTACGTTTGCTCAGGTCGATTCCATTGATCACTACCGCCAACTTGTCAAATTTATGCTCGTCCCTAAGAACATTAATGTAGCAGAAAGCGGCTTTCGGGGTCACGTCCGCACGGCTGACATAAACACACATGTCGGCCACACGGCTTATTATGGCCGTATCAGTTACCATACCGATCGGGGCTGTATCCAGCAACACGTAGTCATAACGGGATTTCAATTGCTCTATCGCCTTCTCCAAGGTATCACGGGCTACCAGTTCCGTCGGGTTCGGGGGAATCGTTCCTCCTAAAAGGATATCCAGGTTCGGACTGATGCCGGAAGGCTGCACAAGATCAAAAAGATCCTTATCCTCCGGATCCATCAGATAATTTGATATTCCTTCCTGCCTTTTCGATAAATCGAAGACCTTATTCAAGCCCGGCTTACGGATATCCATACCAACCACTACCACCTTCTTTCCCAAATAAGCCAAGCTGACAGCGAGATTTCCAGTCACGAAAGACTTACCTTCTCCGGGCTGCGTAGAAGAGAAAAGTATGACCTTTTGATCTTTCCGGAGCATAAAGAGCAGATTGGTCCGCAAACCTCGGAAGGTCTCCTCCATCATGTCGTTCTTATTCTCGCGCACCACGATCGCTCCCTTATCGGAGGATTTATGACCACACAAGGGCAATTCGCCCAAAATCGGAACATTCGTCAATTGCTCCACATCGCCACGATTCTCGATCTTATATTTCAATAATTCCACGACAAAGATAATTCCCACCGGAATAAACAGGCCCACCACAAACGCAGCCAATAAAAACACGAGCTTCTTGGGAGCCACAGGATCCTTCCCGGGTAATGGTTCCTCTACAATACGACCATTATTAGCCGTGGCTGCCAATGTGATCGCATTTTCCTCCCGCTTCTGCAACAGCATGATATATAAAGTCGCCTTGATTTCTTGCTGGCGAGAAATAGTCATGAACTCTTTCTCTTGCTTTGGAGCATCACTAATCCGGCTCTCAAATTTACTAGCCTGACGCTCAATATCTTTCTGGGCGATTTGTAGTCCTCGCAAGACACTATTCACGGTTGTCTCGACATTGCGTCTCATCGCCTCAACGCCGGTGTTCATGTTTATCACCGCCGGGTTATTTTCCGAAGAGGTACGTAATAAACGTTTACGCTCGATGATCATCGTGTTATATTGTTCAATCACCCTAGTGAGGTTTTGATCCTGTAACCCTACGTTTGCAGGAATTACCTCTTCCTTGTTGACCGGATCGTTGATATAGGTACGCAGAAATTGAACCAAGCTGATCTGTGTAGCGTTCTCCGTACGTTGCTGCTCATACTTGGAACTCTCTTGTAAGGCTAGACGGGCATCACTTGTCAAATCCGTCAGACCGGATCGTTGCTTGAAGTCCGCCAACTCGCTCTCCGCCGTACCCAACTCATGGTTAATTATACCGATACGCTCCTCTATGAACTCAGCGGTTTTCTGAGCTACCTCATTCTTCTCATCGTTTGCGTCTTGATTATAGAACGCAACCAAACGATTCACGAAATCCACGCCTCGCTCCTTTACTGTATTGTTCACGCTGATCTTCGCTATCGTCGTGGTCTGGGAAGAGGCGGTCACGCTCAAGTCTTTCATATAATCCTCGGCGGTCTCCGTCGGCGTATTTATGGTAACACGTAAAGCGATTTCCTCTTCTTCCATATACAAGGTATCGCCTCGCGTAAAGCTTAAAACACCCACAGGTGTTGGTAACACCGCCGGCAATTGATCAAATGCCTGTTCTATCTCTTGCTCTTCCTTATCTTGCACATATTCAGCCTTAACAGACAATTTTCCTGTTTTTGTAAATGTAAGATCCAGCTTAATCGGCTCCTCCAATTTATCGGCCTCTTCCGGTGTCATATAAATCCGCACCGGACTATTCTTATAAAGAGGCATCGCATAACCGAACGCTCGCTTTTCCGCTACACGAACATATAAATTCAGGTCGTTCACGACTTTTTTTATCAATGTACGGGATTTCAATATCTCCACCTCGTTATCAAAATTATTTGTCATGGAAAACATTCCCAAATCTTGAATGGCCGCCAACGGATTGTTGCCCGAACCGCTTCGCTTATCCTCCTCCTTTATCAACACGGAACTGGAAATGTTATATACAGGCGTTTGATAACGAAGAAACAGGTAAGTAGCGATGCAACATATCAATATACTAGCAACAAACCAACGCCAATAAAAAAGGTATTTGAATAAAAGAGCTACCAAATCAATCTCTTGTTCCTCGTTCTCTATCCCAGTGTTATTATTTATCCGTTCGTCTATCATCTCTCTTAATTTTCAATTCTCAATTTTCAATTACTTAAGTATGTTTACCAACAGGCCGGCAATAGATACCAGAATCGAGAGTGAGCTTACCCAAAGGGTCGTGCTGTTACCGATATCGGAGTTCTTAGCCTTCGTCTTGTTCGGGGTCACGTAAATAATATCGTTTTGCTTCAGGTAATAATACGGGGAAGTCACGACTTCGGCATTATTCAAATTCAAGTTAATGATCTCACGCTTACCGTTCACGTCCTCACGGATCAGCTTGACGTTATCACGGACACCGTAAATCGTCATATCGCCTGCCATCGCCAAAGCCTCCAGAACGTTCACCTTCTCGTTGCCGATCGTGAAGCTACCCGGACGGGCCACCTCACCCAACACGGAGATCTTGTAATTAGCCATACGGACCGTAACGATCGGGGATTCCTTCAAATAAGGTTTCAAACGCTCACGAATCAAGTCCTCCGCCTCGTTCTTGGTGAGACCACCCACTTCCAAGCGACCGATAACAGGGAAATCGATCTCTCCTTTATTATTCACCAAGTATTGCTGCATGGTCGGTTGCGTGGTCGTACTGATATTTGTCAAAGCCGCATTGATTGGAGTCTGTACCGTCAAGTTGAATGGGGTCGCAGCCTTCGGGTCTGTCGTATTGACCGTGATGCTCAACAAGTCTTTTGGCATGATCTTTGCGTCATACAATGGAAGGGTCTCCTCAAAATCGTTCACTGCCTCTGGGTTTTGGAGGTATGGTACGTTCTTGTAAGAAGTACAACTCGCTACCAATAGAGGTAAAGCTAATAAAAGTAGTAATCTTTTGATTTTCATATTATTTTGTTATCTTTTTTTTATTTCATTGAACACAGAATGATATGGATTTAGCGAAACAAACGAGAGAAAAGGCCTTTCGGTTTCTCCGGTTCGTATTCCGACTCGTATTTCCGCATTAAATCCTCATAGGAAAGTCTTTTACTCACCATCTCATAAATCATACCCCAGTCCGGGAGACCACCAAGATTACGGTCATCAATAAAAATGTCGGCCTTCAGCTTACGGGAGAAATGGTTATTCAGGCTTTTCTCTTCCTCCGGGTAATCTCGGTTCACGGCGTAAAACTCCAAGCCCCGCTCTCGGCAAAAGGTGACAGCCTCATCCAAAAGCTTACCCTCTCGCACACTCCATAAGATCAGCTTGTGGTGTTCTATTTGTAACTTTCTCAATGTCTCGAAAGCGAAAGGGATCTCCTTCCCTATCGCCGGATATTTATGCTCAACGATTGTTCCGTCAAAATCTACTGCGATAATCATTTATAATTCAGATTTATAACTACCGACTAAATTGCTAATTCACTCCGTCCAATCTCGTGAATTGAGAGTTTTGGCTCTTGAACTCGGGGACGAAGGATTTCATCTCTCTCACCATAGGAAGAATATGTACATGAAGGGATAATTCAGCTAATAGATCAATGTGCTCTACCACATCCTTGTAGGCGTACTCCCGGACTGCTGCCACACGAATCTTCTCATGAGGGGTTTCCTTCGTATTCTCCTTGTTGCTCAATAGTTCCTCATATAATTTCTCACCGGGACGAAGACCTGTGTATTTAATCTCTATGTCTTTATCCACCTGCAAACCAGAAAGCTCGATCATACGCTTCGCTAAGTCAGCGATCTTGACCGGCTCACCCATATCAAAGATGAATATCTCGCCGCCCTTGCCCATCGTACCGGCTTCCAACACCAAACGGCAGGCTTCGGGAATTGTCATGAAGTAGCGGATGATATCGGGATGGGTTACCGTAACTGGGCCTCCTTTGGCGATCTGATCGCGAAAACGAGGTATCACGGAACCATTACTTCCTAATACATTACCGAAACGGGTCGTGATAAATTTAGTGTTTCCCGCTAGAGCCCCCTTACTGATCGCCACACTCAAGCTCTGCACATATATCTCAGCGAGGCGCTTGCTACATCCCATGATATTCGTTGGATTAACGGCCTTATCCGTACTGATCATCACGAATTTCTCTACACCATAGCTTACGGCGGCATCCGCTATCACTCGGGTACCAAACACGTTGGTACGAACAGCCTCGCAAGGGTTCTCTTCCATCAAGGGGACGTGCTTATAAGCTGCCGCATGGAATACTACCTGGGGATGCCAATTGCGAAATACGTAATCTACACGGTCCGGATTCCGGACATCGCCTATGATAGGTACAAAATCCAGTTCCTTATACTTCTCCTCCAATTCCAGGCGTAAGTCATGCATCGGAGTCTCGGCGGCATCAAGGCAGATCAGTTTCTTGATCGGGAAATGCGCCAGCTGGCGGCAGATCTCGCGACCAATGCTACCGGCCGCTCCCGTAACAAGGATCGTCTTATCTTTCAATAAGAGACCGATCTCGCCCAGATTTATACTGATCTCCTCACGACCCAGCAAGTCCTCAATACGGATCTCACGGACTGAACGCTTCATTCCGCCCTCATGGACCTCCTCCATATCAGGAACCACGAGAGGCTTCAAGGAGGCCTGCTCGCAATAATGAATCAAACGATCACGTTCTCGTCGGACGGTCTTTATATTCGGGAAAAGGATACCATCCAAGTTATTTCTGGGGATCAGACGCAACAAGTCATCAATGTCCTCGATCTGGTAAACGGGAAGTTCCGCTATGCGAAGGTTCTTTTTAGCGCTACCAAACGTCAAGAAGCCGATGATGCTATAATTTTGCATGAATACTTGCCGGTTGGGTGATGTGGCTATCATCACGCTATCCTCATCCATACCGAACACCAGTACACGCTTGCGCTTTTTTCCAAGTTGGGACAACACGCTATTATATACATTAATCACGAATACACGTAAGGTGATCAGCAGAACAATCGTCAACATACAATCGGTTATCCCTCCCACCCAATATATAGAGGAATTGAAATCCGCCTTCAAAAGATGAAGCAGTATGAACATGAGGATGGATTTTGTGATGGCGACACCACCAATCCTCCATAGTCCACGTAGCGTGGAATGACGGATCACCCCGTGATAAACCTTGAACGTAAGAAAAGAAAGGATACTGGCCACAAAGGAAGCTATTCCTACCTTTAATACACTAATCCCGCTTATGTATACATGCATGATGGACAATAATCCCAGCACTCCTATCAAAGATACACATAGGGAAATGAAAAGATCCGCACAAAAAATGATCCAGCGGTTGATATACCGCAAATTTACCAGACGCCCCAGCGCTAAACGCCAGCGATTATAACGATATTTCACCTTTTCCATATTTGTTTTATTCATATCTATCTAACTATAATAATAAGCGACCGAACCTCTCAAGTGGTTGGAGTGGTATAAGCTAAAGCAAGAGTCTAGTCTATCGGTTAAAGAAAAAGGGACTCTCCTCGCTACTAGAGATAGCTGACCTCTTGATCGATATCGGCCGCCTAATTCTCATTTTCTAATTGCGACCTAGCGATAATATATTCTTGATTAGAGGCCCTCTTGAACCTCAGAAGTATCTTTAATCAATCTCCATGTCACGATCCATGGACGTGGTTTTTACTTCCGGCATCGGAAAATACCTCACCTCTTCCTTATGCCACTCCTTGTAACCGTCAAGCGTACGAGTAGGGACGGATAACCGACCGTAGTCATTGCCTTCGCAATGGAAAAGATGGTTACGTGTATAGGAACGTAACTCGCCATCTGTCCAAGAGACCATCACGATTGGAAACGGGTACGTGGTGAGGCTTAACGGGGTCACTAAGGTACGGGAAGATATTTGGCGTAACAGGTAAGCTGATTTCTCGAACGCCACCCAATACGGACCCGTACAGTAAAGATGGATGAAGGCACGATTATCCGACTCTCGCTTAAGAATCTCTTTCAAATGGTTTCCTAACAACGAGATAAGGCGTACTCCGGATCTATCCTCTTTTTTACCGTAGTGCGTATCCATCTATGTGTATCATAATAGCTCTAGCAGGTCACGGGTGATATTTACTTTGGCACATCCCAGTAGATCTACACGGATCACAAAGTTAAGATTGCCATCCTCCACTTCCTGCACGTTACCTTCTAGACCATGCAACTTACCGCCGTTAATACGTACCCTCGCTCCAAGAGGCAGCGGACGGGGATCGATAATGACAGGCTCTTCGGAATCGTCCAGCATCCTACGGAGTTTCACCATCTGCTCATCCGGAATGAAGGCTACGGGGCGTATGCCTCCAGATCGTTCGCCAGCTATGTTTACCATGAAACGTTTGATATAAGGAAGATGCACGATCTCCTTCCTACGCAAGACATCGGTGCAACGGATGAATACAATGGAACGGAAGACGATCCGGTCTACTTGCTTACGCTTGCCGCTTGGCAGAAGACACATCTCTTTTTGGGAGGCTATATAAACCTCATAGTCCTTCTCGCCTTCCGGCTGACTGGCTATGCGCTTTTCCAGCTTGTCACGGCATAGTTTCTCGGACTTGTTGTTGACGATAGCGATGTACCAATGTTTCTGATCAGATTTTCGCCGTAACGGGTTTTCAGGAATGGTTCTTTCAACGCCTACGGCGTCGATACCCTCATGAGGTACCGAATTTACAACCGTTTTTACAACATTCGCTCGCATTTCGTTGATTGCTTAAAAGAGATAGTTTGATATATGCACCATAACCCTTTTTCGCCATGTGAGAAATTAGGCTACTTAGTGAGTAGCGCAAAAGGTGGGAGAATGGTTATTACTCAGTTGTAGAGACGGAGCATGCTCCGTCTCCCACCGTCTGACAGTAATTTAAAACATCTTTTAGAGGGGATGAGACGAGGTATACCCATCTCTACAAGAATGTATGTTCGATTTTAGGGGGGGACGTGATGATTTCGGAAATACGAGGCCATTTCGTCTCTATTGCCATGTCTATACATCAGAAATAAGAACGAAGATTTAACGAGAATCCAACTGGAAACACAAACAAACCCTAATGATTGCTCGTTTTTTGTTATTTTTTACTACATTTGCGGCGTGAAACAAACGCTACTCACTAAGTAGCCTCATCCCACTTTCGACACATAATTATAGACACAACCAAAGCAAGTGCTATTCACCTCTGTCATTTTTTCTAAAGAGAAACTTCTCAGATAAATCTGGGTGGTCTTGATAGACTTATGCCCCAATAATTCACTGATCATTTCTATAGGGACATTTTGCTCTTTCAATGCCATGGCAAAGGAATGGCGGATCGTATAAGAAGTAACATCCGATGCTATTCCAGCGGCCTTTTTCAACGCCTTCAAATTTCGATTGAATCGGGATAGGGCCGCATTGTATTCGAGATATGCCTCATAGCCCGTCTTCGTTCCACTCAAAAAAGGGAATAAATAGCCTGAGGCCGGCTTCTTGTCACCCATTAATTCCTTGCGCATCAATTCTGCCGTATCCAAGATTTCCAGTCTCATCGGTGTGCCTGTCTTCTGCCGATTATAGTCCAATATCCCGTTTTTGATATTCCTTTCTTTTAGGTGGGCGAAGTCCACGAACGACATTCCTGCATACTGAAACAACAAACAAACGACCAGTTGTGTCTCCCTTAGCACCTCACTCTCTACCTTCACCGTCATCAACTTATGTTGGTTCTCTAAGGATAGGGATTTCTTGCGCTTACTCTCCACTCCCGTAAAAACTCCTTGGAACAAACCGGGGATATATTCCGCATCACCATTCTCCACCGCCTTGTTATAAATACAACGCAAACGGCGGATATACGTGGAGACCGTATTACGCATGCAATCGTTTTCCAACAAATAAGCCTCATATCGGTGAAGATTGGCCTTATTGATATCCGAATAGGAAATGTTCTCTGTTCCACTATACTTTATAAAGGAGTTCAACGCATCCTGATAACTTTTGGCGGAGGAATAACGCTTTTCCTCTCGTAACTGGGACATATACCTTCTCACCCCTTCCACGAATCCTTTCTCATCCATATCTCTCTGTTTTTTAATAATATTTGAAATGAATAGACAAATGTAACCATACTATCTGAATGCAAAAAGAATTACCGAAACACTATCATAATGTTAACTTCTTAAACATATTTCAAACACAGACTTTTTCAAAACAGTTACTTTTAAACCGATTATTATGGAATTTAGTACCCAAAACAGCACATTTTTTAGGATATATCCTAAACTTGTATGTATTTAGTCGGCTTATAATTTCTATTTCCCGTCAGATAACCGACATCTACCCGGCATCTAGTTCGGATTATCCGGCACTTGCTCTAATTTAGCTGGGATCTACTCCTAATCTCAATCTTTTGTACACTGAAAAACGAGACTATATAGAGCCTTTGCGCTCTAGAACGGCAAAAAAGTCGACTGATTTTCAAATATCATTCAGGAGGCATTTATTAGTTTTCTGAAACAAGAGATATAATAATTCGGCGGATATTGATAAAAAGAAGGCAAACTGCAAGTATTTTCCTTCATACACATTCTATTCGTCAGGGCTTAACTACCAGAGAATCGCATATAATAAACACACACCCTATCCTATCTCAAATACAAGAAGCAGAAGGAGAGAGAAATGACAAATTGACATAATTAAGCCGTATTAATGACTTCTATCGATTGAATACACAATATTAAATTAGCAGAGACTTGCTTGCAGGTGTCGTTTTTTTTCACGAATATTGCAAACCAAACAACCAAATAAACATATTCAGTTTACTAAAGTTAATCTTAAAGAAAGGAGAGCCTATGAAACAGGAGCCATCATGAACCATATCTAGCAAGGAAACTGGCTGGAAGATATGGCTATATAATCCAGCCAAACAAGTTTCTAAACGCCTTTAAATCAATTAATACTAACACTAAAACATTACAAATGTATGAATGAAATTTGTAAGGGGAATCCTAACCCCCGATTAAACACAAAAACTAAATTGGGCAGAGTCATGAAGTTAACCTCAATCCCGCTATTTATTTTTACCACAGGTGTATACGCTTCCGTACACTCCCCAAACATGCGCATTAAAAGCGACATCAAGATTATAGAGAAACCATCAATCGTATCCACCCCGCAACAAAACACCCGTCAGATCACCGGAACCGTGATTGATGCTACCGGTATGCCGATAATTGGCGCCAATGTGATGGTAAAAGGGACAACAAACGGGACAATAACGGATATAGATGGAAAATTCACGTTGGAAGTAGCCAAAGACGCTATTTTGCAAGTGTCCTATATCGGTTATATGAACCAGGAGATTCCGGTAGGCAATAAATCGGTTTTAAGCATCTCCTTGCAAGAGGACACACAAAAGTTGGATGAGGTGGTAGTGATTGGCTACGGTACGATGAAGAAAAGTGATATCACGGGGGCTATCTCGTCCGTGAGCGAGGAGAAAATCGCTCGCCAAGCAGTGGCCAATGTTTCTACCGCATTACAAGGTTTGGCTACCGGTGTATCCGTCACTTCCAGTTCCGGATCTCCGGGTTCCGCCGCCACGATCCGTATCAGAGGTGTCGGTACGGTAAACGACGCAGAACCATTGTTCGTCGTGGATGGGATGCCCGTGACGGATATAAACTACCTGAACACATCGGATATACAGTCTATGGAGGTGCTTAAAGACGCTTCCGCTTCCGCTATCTACGGTTCCCGTGGCGCGAACGGCGTAATCCTTATCACTACGAAAAAAGGCGCCGCTGGAAAAACCACCGTTACGCTCGACGCGTATTGGGGTATGAACAAAATATTGAATAATCTCGATTTGATGTCAGGTCCGGAATGGTACGACTATCAGGAGCAGTTGAACACAGTGAGGAGCGTTCCCATCAATTTGGCCCTTGTCAATCGTAATGTTTCCACCAATTGGATGGACGAGATTACGCATACGGCCTTTATGCATAATTACAGTGTCGGCATAAGCGGTGGTAAAGAGAACGACTATAAATTCAATCTGGGCTTGAACTATATAAACCAAGATGGAACGATCAAGAAATCCAACTACGAACGGTTCAGTGTCCGTCAAAGCACGGAAAAAACGGTGCTCAAAGATCATTTGGTAGTGGGTACCAACGCGTCGATCGCAAGATCTACCGACGCAAGTATTAGCGAGCGCAACAGTAGTAATGTGTACGACTCCGACTATGGTGTCGTAAGTAACGCAATCCGTTTGGATCCGGTAACTCCCGCCCAAAACGCAGACGGTTCATATGGTTACTCTCCTTATATTGACTACTATAACCCATTGGCAAGTATCATGTATCGGGATAATCAACGGGAGAAACTTGCTTTCATCGGCAATATGTATGGGGAATGGCAGATTATAAAAGGATTGAAGTTCAAGAGTAGCTTCGGAGCGGAAATCAGAAGGGTAGACAATAAAACCTTCTCGCCTGTCTATGAGGTATCCTCAAGCCAAAGAAATTTAGAGAGTAGTTTATCGAAGTCGCAGACCAAAGGGCATTACTATACGTTCGAGAATACCCTTTCGTATGAGAAAACGTTTGCCGAGAAGCACTCCATATCCGCTCTCGTAGGTTATACCAATGAATGGGGTAAGCAGGAAACCTTGAGCGTAAATGCGAGAGATCTTATCGGAGAGTCGGATAACCTGCATTATATAGACGCTACGCTGGACAAGAACAAGACCACGGCCAGCAATAGCGCTACGGAATATGGTTTGATGTCTTATCTGGGCCGCCTACACTACGATTACAATAACAAATACCTTATTACAGCCACTTTCCGGCGAGACGGCTCCTCTAAATTCTCTTCCAAGAATCGCTGGGGTAACTTCCCCTCGTTCGCTCTAGGTTGGAGAATCGACAACGAACCGTTCTTCCAGAAATTGAACGCCGAATGGGTTTCCTCCTTGAAACTCCGCGGGGGTTGGGGACAGATCGGAAATCAGAATATCACCAATTATGTGGATCGTAGTTTGCTGTCATTGAGTACGCAATACGGTGCTTTATTCGGAGCGAGAGAGAATGAGACCTTGTATCAAGGTATTGCCGTGAGCAGATTGGGCAATCCGGATATTAAATGGGAGACCACGGAATCTCTGAATATCGGTCTTGACGCAAGCTTCTTTAACACCCGCATGGTCTTCAGCTTCGAGTATTATTACAAGACAACGAAGGACATGCTGCTGGCCGCTCCTATGCCTATCTATATGGGATATGCCAGCAACACCTACACCAATATCGGCGAGGCGAACAACCGCGGTATCGAGATGAATCTCGAGTGGAGAGACAAGACCGAAAGCGGTTTCGAATACAACGTGGGAGTAAATATGTCGACCATCCGTAACCGCATGACGAAATTGAATGGTGGCACACCAATCTCCGATGGACCATTCCGAAACGGAAGCATGTACCTCACCTATACGAATGAAGGTATGCCTATCGGCGCGTTCTGGGGCTATAAGACAGACGGGCTTATCCAAACACAGGAACAGTTGAATGCCGTTAAGCGGGCGGATTTCCAACCTAATGCCGAATTGGGCGATGTATTGTTCGTAGATACGAATGGCGATGGCAAGTTAGACTCAAGTGATAGATGCATGATCGGTAATCCTATTCCGGATATCATATACGGTATCAACATGGGTATGGCGTGGAAAGGCTTCGACCTCAATTTGCAGTTTGGTGGAACAATCGGTAATCAGATATTCAACGCGATGCGTTATTACACCTACTTCCCGAACGATATAACGAACAAGGATAGAGCGTTAATGAACTATTGGACGCCAAATAATACAAATACGGACATCCCTCGCCTGACGGCTACGGACGTAAACGACAATGACCGCTTCTCGGACATGTACGTAGAAAACGGGACTTATTTCCGCTTGAGAAACGCCCAGCTAGGTTATACCCTGCCCGCTTCTCTCACGCAGAGGATAAAACTACAAAAAGTACGTTTTTATGTAAGCGGCCAGAACTTGTTTACGATATCCAGTTACTCGGGTATGGATCCGGAAGTGGGTCAGTCCAGCTCTTTGTCTAGAGGCATAGATTACGGTATCTATCCTCAGAACATTTCATTCACCGGAGGTATTAATGTTACTTTTTAAAATTTATAATGTCATGTTTAAAAACAAATATATCATAGGAATCGTACTAGCGATTTTAACAGGATTCAGCAGTTGTGCAGATTTGGATTTAGCTCCGTTAGGAAGTCCGGAGGCTGGAGAGATATCAGAGGAAAGACAAGCTTTCTTGCGTCTGACCGCTGTCTATTCCGTCATGAAGGACTTCCGTTACACATGGTCAATGCAATGTTTCGGCGACGTGTTGTCGAATGACGCGACCTACAGCGGTTCTTCGAACGACGCACAAACCTTCACGTTGCTGGAGAATTATCAGTATCAAGCGGATCATACCGAGATCTTGAACAAATATCGGTATTCTTACCAATGTATTAATAAGGCCAATTTGTTTATACGGGATATGGAAATGGCAGACGATGCCCTATTCTCGAAATATAACAGGGAACAGATGATCGGTGAGGCCAAGTTTATTCGCGCCTATACTTATTTCGAGCTTGTGAAAACCTTTGGTGGTGTTCCTTGCTATACGGGAGTCTTGGATCTCGATCATGAGAGACTCGGACGTGCGTCTGTCGAAGAGATATACTCGGTTATCGAGCAAGACCTAAACGATGCGGTTAGCGTATTACCTAAGAAAAGTGAGGTGGCTAACTACGAGTCAAGCTATGCGGGAAGGATTACCAAAGGCGCGGCCATCGCCATGCAAACACGTATTTATCTGTATGAGAAAAAATACGATGAGGTAAAAAAGGCATTCGAGAAATTCCAGAATGAGTGCGGGGGTGAGTATAGCTTGGTCGCTCCGGAGGATTACGCTTGGCAATTCTCACTGGACGGCGAGCACTGCTCTTCTTCAATCCTTGAAGTAAATATGTATACCTCCACAACCCAAAGCGGGTATGGCGTTAATAACGGCAACCGTCACGTGCTGATGTCTATGCCCCGAAACATGACGATCGGCTTCGGTTGCGCACAACCTACACAGGCCTTGGCAGACGCTTATGATGCCGAGGGGGATATCATACGAAAGAAGACCACTCTCCTTTCCACGGAAGAGGCCATAGAGATCGAGACCGCGGCCAAAGGCGATGTGGCACCCGTTACGGACGACCGAACCGGTTGGTACAATCGCAAACTATATCTCGCGCCCGGGCAAAGAGAGGAGAATCGGGGAAATAATCAACCCACGAACCTCAGGCTTATCCGCCTCGCGGAGGTATATTTGAACTATGCCGAGGCTTGCTATTTCAGCGGCGATATCGCTAATGCGCAAAAGTATCTGAATGAGGTAAGAAGCCATGTCAACTTGGCTCCTAAAAACCATACAGGAAGCCAATTGTTTGAAGACATCATGAACGAGCGTCATCTGGAGTTTGGAATGGAAGGTTTCCGGTTCTTTGACGTGGTACGTGTAGGATGGGGCGAGAAAGTATTTAACGGAACCAAGAAGGCGGAATTTGGAGCTAAGACTCCTTTCAGCGCCGGTGCGGAAGTATTGCCTATACCTCAAACCGAGATTGATATTAGTGACGGTTTAATAACTAATTAATAAGGAAATAACAATTCGCAAAAATCATAATAGTATGAATAGGAATTTAGTATTGCTCGGAATCTGTCTCTTGGCCGTATCGTTCGTTGGAGAGGTCTTTGGACAGAAGAAAAAACCTCGTATCGGTATTGCCGGTATACAGATAGAAAACAGCGTGTTCGTCCCGAATAGGCAGCCGCTCGTAGGACACCCCGTAAGAATGCCGGACTATCTCAGCCCTGACTCCGCAATGGGACAGGCGGCCACTTGGCTTCCCACGCAGATTGGCTATGGCGGTGGAAGAGGCCCCGTGACAAAAGAATCGTACGACGCATTTGTGGAAAAAACATTGGAGATGATCAAGGCCAATATGCCCTATGACGCTTTCTGGTTTTATAACCACGGAGCTTGTAGCGTGGAAGGCGTAGCCGATCCCGAGGGCGAATTCATGGAGAAGGTGCGTAGCTTGATCGGAAACGATGTCTTGACTACCACCACGATGGACCTTCACGGAAATACGTCTTGGTTGGTAGCTCTCAACTCCGATTTGATTACGACTTATCGTCAAGCACCGCATGCGGATTCTCGCGAATCACATCGGCGAGGGGTCGTCAATTTGTTGGAACGTCTTGAGTCGGGGAAAGGACGTCCGGCATACAAGGCATGGGTTGCTGTTCCTGTCCTAGTTTCCGGCGAATGGTCGAGTACCCGTGTCGAGCCTGCGAAATCGCTGTACGCATTGGTTCCCGAGGTTGAAGCCATGCCCGGAGTGATAGACGCAGGGATCTGGATCGGTTATGTTTGGGGAGACAACCCACGGAACCAAGGAACCGTGATGGTTTACGGTGACGATGAGGAACAGGTAAAAGCCGGGGCGAAGAAACTCGCCCAGAAATTCTGGGATGTCCGTAAGCAGTTCTCGCTGGAAGCTCCGGGATATTCGCTCGAGAAATGTATCGATTTGGCAATAGCAAGCAAAAAGAAGCCTTTCTTTATCAGTGATATGGGAGATAATCCCGGCGGAGGCGGCTCAGGCGAGGTCACTTGGACTTTGGCGAGACTCTTGAAGCGTCCGGAATTCCAGACTGATAAGGGAAAGAGCGTTCTTTATTGCTCCATCCCGGGAGAAGAAGTGGTTAAGCAGGCACGTAAGGTCGGCGTAGGCGGACACGTAGAAGGCATGGTAGGTGCCATGGTCGATAATTCCTACGAAGGTCCCGTGAAATTGTCGGGTACCGTGGTTTATGTCAGTCCGGAAGAAGACAAGAACGCGGAATCATGGAGACGGAAAAGAGATATCGCTATCGTAAAGACCGGAAGCGTTTATGTGGTAGTAGGCACATCGTCTCCCACTCCAAACCTAGAGGGTTCAGGAATTGACCCGAAGGAAATGGATATCGTAATGGTTAAACAGGGTTACCTTGTAACCCAATGGTACAATATACAAGCGGATTGGGTGATGGCTTTTACAAGGGGAGGCGTGGATCAGGACTTCAAGAAGCTTCCCTATAAGAATATCGTGAGACCGATGTTCCCGATCGATCCAGACATGGCTGATCCGGAATTGAACGTTATCATGGTTCCTTCCGCCAAGCATTACTATGGCAGATAGATCGTATTGATCGATTTTTTACTGCAATGCCTATGCAGTGTTACTGCAATAGGTGTTGCAGTATTGCTGCACAGGCATTGCAGCATCACTGCAACCCGGGTTGCAGTGATGCTACTAAATTATCCTATATTCCTACTCAATAACTTTCGGACTTGCTCCTCCGTTAAATTCCGGCGGCTCGCATAATCTCTCATCTGCTCCTCATCGATAGAACCGATCATGAAATATTGAGAAGAGGGATGGGCAATATAAATCCCACTAACCGAAGCCGTAGGATACATGGCACCATTCTCGGTTAACGAAACACCAATTCGCGACATATCGAGCAATCCATCCAATGTGAAATTCAATAATTGATCCGGTAGAGAAGGGTAACCGATAGCCGGACGGATTCCTTGGTATTTCACCTTGTAAAGATCCGGGATAGACAAGGATTCGTCTTTAGCATATCCCCAATATTCTTTACGTACTTTCTCATGAAGATATTCGGCTGTAGCTTCCGCTAGGCGATCGGTCAAGGTTTGCAGCAACATTGAATTATAGGTATCGCCTTCTTCCTCAAATTTATCCTTCAAACAATCAGCGCCAGCTCCAGCGGTAACGACAAACGCCCCTACATAATCAGTTCGCTCCTCGGAAACCGGTATTACATAATCGGAAAGACATTTATAAATATTTTCCTCTTTTTTTACTTGCTGACGTAATAAAGGCAGCGCTATATCACCCATTCGGATCGTATCCCCTTCACTATTCGCTGAGAAAAATCCGTAAATCGCTTTACAATATTCAACCTTCATATTGACCAGCCGATCCAATAACCTAACAGCATCCTTGTATAATTGCATCGCCTCGGTAGCCTTCGCACGATCTTTTTCCGGGAATCCGGCCAACCAAGAGGCACGACAAGAATCGCAACCATGTATCTGGGAGATTTCCGAGAAACGGCCATTCAATTTCCATGCGCTAAAAAAGAAGGTCCAGTGGATATAAGGAATCACTTCTTCCAAGGGGATATAAGGGATAACATGTACCCCCATCCGGGCCGGAACAACCGGTGTATACCCGGTCCAATCTATTTCTATCGGATGCTTACGAGCCTCTGAAAGAGAAGCCAAGGTCTCTTTCTTCTGCCCTAAAGAGGCACGCAAGGCTTCTTGTTCTTGTTCCAACTCCCTGATATAAGCGTCACGGGTATCTGGATTCAATAGTTTGGCGGCGATCAACGGATTCTGTGAGGCATCCAGCACATGAATCACCGGATAATCATAATGCGGAGCGATCTTCACCGCCGTATGCAATTTGGAGGTCGTAGCGCCACCCACCATCATAGGAATCGTAAGTCCCGCTTTCTGCATCTCGTCCGCAACATGCGCCATCTCTTCTAAAGAAGGGGTTATCAGGCCGGATAAGCAAACCAGATCCGGTTTCTCCTCGATCGCTTTCTTTATGATCACATCTGCGGGAACCATTACCCCTAAATCAATCACCTCGTAGTTATTACAAGACAATACGATAGAGACGATATTCTTACCGATATCATGTACATCCCCTTTTACCGTAGCGAAAATCACTTTACCGGCCTTCGCAGAGCCGGAAGCTTTCTTTTCAGATTCAATGGCCGGTTGTAAAATAGCCACGGCCTTTTTCATCGTACGTGCGGTCTTCACGACTTGAGGGAGAAACATCTTTCCGGCACCGAATAACTCGCCGACCTTATTCATTCCGCTCATTAACGGACCGTCAATTATATCCACGGCATGCGAATAAGTCCGCAAGGCTTCTTGTAAATCATCCTCCAAATAGTCTCCGATCCCTTTAATTAAGGCATGCTCCAAACGCTCCTTCAATGAAAGCTCACGCCAAGCCTCATGCTTCTCCGGAGTTTCTCCGGAAGCTTGAACATGTAAATTTTGAGCATAAGTAATTAATTCCTCGGCAGCTTCCGGACGGCGTGCCAAGATCACGTCTTCCAACAAGGTACGGAACTCCGGCTCTATATCCTCATAAAGTACGGAGGTAGACGGATTCACGATACCCATATCCATCCCCTTCCCAATCGCATGATATAGAAATACGGAATGCATAGCCTCGCGTACATGATTGTTCCCCCGGAAAGAGAAAGATAAATTACTTACACCACCACTCACCTTCGCACCCGGCAAGTTCTTCTTGATCCATTCAACGGCACGGATAAACGCCAGACCATAGCCATTATGTTCCTCCATACCGGTAGCGATCGCCAATACGTTCGGGTCAAAAATAATATCTTGGAGATTGAAATCGATCTTCTCGATCAATAGGCGATAGGCCCGTTCACAAATCTCAATCTTTCTTTCATAGGTATCCGCCTGCCCCTTCTCGTCGAAAGCCATCACGACCGCAGCCGCACCCAGTTGCTTAATACGGGCGGCATGTTTAAGGAAGACCTCCTCTCCTTCTTTCAAGGAGATGGAATTCACGATGCTCTTTCCTTGCACGCACATCAAGCCTTCCTCGATCACTTCCCATTTAGAAGAATCGATCATGACGGGTACACGGGCAATATCCGGTTCGGAGGCGATCAAGTTTAAGAATGTCTTCATTTCTTTCACGGCATCCAACATACCATCGTCCATATTGATATCGATCACTTGGGCGCCATCCTCCACTTGCTTACGAGCGATCGTCAACGCTTCCTCATAACTGCCTTCTTTTATCAAGCGTAAGAATTTCCGAGAACCGGCCACATTACAACGCTCTCCCACGTTCACGAAATTATTCTCCGGTTTCACCTCCAGCAGTTCCAAGCCCGACAGCCACAGGCAATCCGGTTTCAAAGCCGGGATATGCGGTTTAGCTCCTTTCACCAACTCCGGATACCGGGAGATATGCGCTGGAGTCGTTCCGCAACAGCCTCCGATAATGTTCACTAATCCCTCTTCCACAAAAGGCTTCACATGTTGGGCCATTTTATCCGGCGTCTCGTCATAGGTACCAAAACTATTCGGCAATCCGGCGTTCGGATAAGCGCTGATATAATAGGGGGCATACTTCGCCAACTCTTGTAAATAGGGCTTCATATCCGCCGCTCCGAAAGAGCAGTTTAAGCCAACCGAAACAATATGTGTATGCTGTATGGAAGCTAAGAAGGCCAATAAAGTCTGTCCGGAAAATGTTCGTCCACCTTGCGCAGACAAAGTCAAAGACAACATAATCGGCAGGTCTTTTTCTTTCTCTTTCAACACGACCTCAGCCGCTTCCAATCCCGCTTTTACGTTCAACGTATCGAAAGTAGTCTCGAAAAGGATGATATCCACCCCGCCATCAACAAGTCCCTCGACTTGCTCCTTGTAGGCATTATACAAATCTTTATAAGTTACGGCACGATAAGCGGGATCGCTTACATCCGGACTCATGGAAGCTGTCTTATTGGTAGGACCGATCGATCCGGCCACGAAGATCGTACGATCCGGATGCTCTGCCATATAGGTATCCGCCACTTCCCTCGACAATCGGCCGGCGGCCAGATTTATCTCACGTACATAGGCCTCCATCGCATAATCTGCCATGGAAATAGCATTCGCATTAAACGTATTCGTAGCGAAGATATCCGCTCCCGCATCCAAATACTGACGATGAATAGACTGGATTACATCCGGGCGGGTGATACACAATAAATCATTGTTCCCCTTCAACTGTCCCGGAAAATCGGCGAAACGTTCGCCTCGGTAATCTTGTTCGTTTAGTTTGAAACTTTGGATCATGGTACCCATACCACCATCCAAGATCAAAATGCGCTCATTCAAGAGTCGCAGAAATCGTTCCTTATTCATAAATATGTTTTACCTTTCTTGCGTACATATAACTATATCCCCGGAGGATCCATACCACAACGATGGCGAAAAACAGACGGGTAGGCACCACCCAAAGAACGGGTACCCCTATCGCGGCAAAGATGATCGTATCTTCCAACAGGGAATGGCACACGGCCAAATGATGGTTCAGCAAGTTGCCGTCACCGTAAGACAACTTCCTCTGCTCCATTTGCTCTACCATAATAGCCCCGCCATAAGCCAGTCCAACCACATTACCTACCAACCACAAAAAAGCGGCATCTTGAGGCAAGCCAAATAATCGCATCAGTGGAGAAAAGACCGAGGACAATCCTTTCATTAGATTAAACTCTTCCAATATATAATGAAGGATCATTAAAGCCGTAACAATTATCAAAATAGAAATCACCACCTTCATCGAGCTGGTAAACCAAAGTACGAATACTTCCAACCAATTATCGCATACAGCCGCGCTTTGAGCGATCCCGACCTGTCCCCATCCTTCATGGGGCATTACCCAATTCAAAGAAAAGGCGATCACGAAACTCATGATCAAACGGAGCAGCGTCATCTCCCAGAAAGAAGACCCAGTCTTTGCCTGTACGGAGGATTCTACCATTAGATTATGGGAAGTAAGGCACATCAATGCTAATATCGTAGCTTCACGGACTCCTAAAGACATCGAGGTGATCAAAGCGATCGGAGCATATAATGGGGAGAATATACTGGTTATAAAAACAATGGCTGTCTCCCCCGGCAGACCCACCAACGAGAACACGGGCACTAACCAATCCGAGATCTGACCTAATATTCCGGAATATTGCAATATACGGACCAATAAAGAAATAGGCAAAATAATCTTTAGCAGCCATAAACACGTCTTGCCTGCTTTAGGCAGAGCTTTCAGGATACATCCCCAAACCCTACCGATCACGCCTTGCCCTGTTTCCATCTCGACTTATCGTTTGAAAGCCCGATCCATCTCCCGTCGGTCGTCACGTTCCCGGATGGAGTCTCGCTTATCATATTCCTTTTTACCTCGTGCGATCGCGACGACTACTTTCACCAATCCTTTCTCATTGATAAACAAACGAGTGGGAACGATCGTAAAACCACTAGCACGAACCGCACCCTCGATCTTTCGTAATTCCTTTTTGGTAAGAAGTAATTTCCGGTCCCGCCGTGCGTTGTGATTATTGTACGTACCGTAAAAATATTCGGCGATGTACATATTCTTCACCCACAGTTCCCCTTTTTCCACGATACAAAACGTATCTACCAAACTCGCCTTCCCTAAACGGATCGATTTAATCTCCGTTCCGGTCAGTACGATCCCGGCCGTAAAAGTGTCGAGCAACTCGTAGTCGAACGTCGCCCGCTTATTCTTTATCTGTATGTTATTACTAATCTTCTCCTTCATCTTGTGTTATTCTGTCAAAAACTCAAACCGGGCATCAGCATCGATAACAAAATCTCGATAACTGCCGGAGTCAGTAATATAATGGCGGTTGTAAATCCTACGAACTTCAAGCGGATCTTCTCCTCGACTCCCATATACGGACCAGCGCCTTCCCAAACAATATAGAATGTATAAAGGATAAATATCCGCAAGAAGAAAAACTCGGGAAGCAACATCAATACGATATTCAAAGCGAACATCAACGACGAGGAATACCCGACGAAGCGCAACCACAGTTTCAAATCCTTCTCCCGTTTAAATATACCTTGCCATATCTCGTTCATCAGATAAGCCCCGAGGTAAAAACCACCGAACGAGGACACCAATGTCCGGATAGACGACTTCAAGGCCAGCTCTAAATCAAACTCCTTCCGCGTAAACAATACGCCCAGAAAAGCCGCAACAGTAACGAAGCCGATCAAAGGATACACGAATCGGGATAAGAACTCCTCCTGCTTCTCTCCTTTTTTCGCTAACAAGACCCACGCCTTCGCTGGCTGTGAGATGATAGCGATTACCCACCTAAATATCTCCTTATACATCTCTGTTTACTTTTAAATAGCAAAAGTATATATTTAATTCGTAAAACGCAACGTAAATACGTCGGTAGCCCCCCAAACACATGCGGTTGTATCCGCATTATAGCGTTCGGCATAATTTATTTTAAAGTTTATCTCATTTTGCCCCTCCCTGCTCTCTATCGCTTTGGCTTGGTCCAAAAACTTATCGATCGTAAAAGCGGTCGTATTGATCCATTTAGTGGAATCGCCGGTACCCCCCTCTTGGGTTACCCGGAGATATAGGTTATAGATCCGTTGTCCGTCATCATCTTTTTCCACCTCCTGATCAGGGTTATAGGATAAATTGAAAATATCCTTTTGGTCTACCTGATGATTTATATGTTGGGTTTGCAAGAAGAAACGTCCTTCCAAATAAATACTTTTCTTAAAGTCCAGCGTAACCAGACGCTCCTTGTCCAATACGACCGTAGTATCAGTTAATGTCTCATGCAAAGGCCATACAGCGACCGAATCATACTTATAAATCTCAGCGTTGTAAACACCATTGCCCAATTCCTCGCTAAAATTCGTCTTGAAATCAACCACGCAACAGTCACCCTCTTTCAAATCCGTCCGGTTCTCAAACTCAGAGGAAGAGACGATAAAGATATTCCCTTGATCATCTGCCGTATAGATACATCGCATAGGATTCTCACGTATCACTCCTACCCGATGATAATTGATGGAGTTACTTCCATCCCCCATACAAGAGGTCATTAAGAAAAACAAGGATAAAAATAAGCCGTATAAAATTCGCTTTCTCATCTTTTTTAGTTTATAAGTAAAGGATCTGTTACTCCCCATGTAAACTGGGTACTATCTTTCGGATTAATTTGATCGATATAATGAATCCGAACATACATATCCGCATCACGTCCACCTTGTTCTCGCATATCTTTGATAAAGTTCCCCAGATTAAAGGCATTGATAACCGCGATAGCCTCTTCTGCCTTGTCCTCCGGCTTTCCGGTCGTAGCGGCAGCCCGTAAATATAAGGAATAAATTGATTTCCGATTTTCAACAACTGGTTGTTGAGTCGGATCATAAGTCAGTTGCCAATTTAAAGCCCGGTCTTTTGTTGTCCAACAGGCGGAAGGCAAAAACAAATAATCTTCCAATTTGACGTACAGAACAGAGTCGTTCGGATTAACCGCAAGTATCGGTTGCTCATTTGTCAATAGTTTATGCGTATCCGTAAGAGGACTCTCAGCGTTTTGCTGGTTAACGGCGGTTTCCCCTTGTATCGTCACCGTATAATACCCTTTTTGTTCCGCACCCGTATTTTCCGGCAAGCTAGGATCATAATCAAAACTCACCAACAAGCATTTACCCTCTGAGTATGAGCTCAGCTTCGTCGAATAGATCCAACCGAACCGGGTATTAGCCATCATCAACGCGCTATCTCCATGTTGACGAACCACAGCGGCGGTCGTTCCCGGATTATAGACGTTATTTATGTCTTTTAGGCAAGAGGTAAACAGACCCATGATAACCGCCACCCAGACAAAACCTATTAAATTCTTGTATCTCATTTCACAATACTCCTCTTAAAGTACGCAAAGATACGATCTTTACCCATATACATAAAAAAAACGGCAAAAAAATAGGGCGTATCGATAATCTTCTTATCGGTACGCCCTCAACTTCTATACTAATTTCTTTATGAGTTTTTCACGACTTGGAATAGAACGGTATAAGAAGCCCATTTCAAATCCGTACTATCTTTTTCATTAATCGTATTTAGATAATTGACCTTAAGATTAAAAGACTTTGAATCTTTATTAGCCTCAGCGCTATTCACAGACTCCAATACAGACTTAACATTAAACGCACGGACTTCTCCTATGGATGATGCAGCAGAACCTGTTCCGTCCGCTACTTTAGCGACACGCAAGAACAAGTCATATGTCGGGACATTATCCACCATAGTAGGCTCCTTTGAACGATCCCAATATAAAGTATAAGAATTTTTCTGATCCTTAAACATATCCATTGTTATAAAGAAGAATAAATAACCGTCTACATACACCCCATAGTCGCCATTGCTAAATAGGTTTTTTACAGGTATCTCATTCTGAAGTAAGCTGGCCGAATCTGGCACATTATAAAAGACTGGCTGTCCTTTTGTTATCTCATCTGCCACAGAGATTGTCGCTGTTAAATAACCATTTGTCGCCGCATTCGCATTCTCCGGAGAATTTAGGTCTAATTCATAGTTGATCAAGTAACAAGCTCCGTCAACTACTTGTGCCGATAAAGACGGAGAGTATAATGCTCCCATATTTGTATTCAGTACCGTTTTATATGTCTTTTCAGAAAGACCTGCGACACCAAAGCCGGCACGAGTCACCGTATTATTCGATTCTCCAAGACAAGAGGTCAACAACAATAATGACGCAGCCGCCGCTGCTCCAATTAATTTAAATGCTTTCATAATTCAATTTTTCTATTTTTAAGTATTTGTATTTACACTGTTAATCTATCGAGTATTAAAAACCAAAACGAAATCCAAACTGAAGGCTCATGTTAAACGGCTTCTCCGAATGGATGGTTTCGATCTCGCTGCCATTATCAAAATAATAGCTGGCTCCCACCTCAGCGAAAGCGCTTACAAAACGGATAATCGGATAACTTACACCCGCACGGGCATTTACAGACCATAGCCATTCTTTCATTCGAATATGTTCACTTTGCTTTGCGATCTCTACCTCATCCGAGAATAATTTCATTCTACGTTTGCCAGCGACATTCACTTCCGCCATACCTCCGGCTGAGGCGTAAAACATAAAACGATTCCATTCCGCGATCTTATAAGTCAATGATAATGGAATTCCTATAAAATGCAATCGCTGATCATTCTCTATATGATACGTATTATTCGTACTCCACTCCGATCTTAAGTAAGAATAAGTTAATCCAGTCTGCAAAGAAAAACGATTATTCAAATAACGACTAATTGAGATCCCCACCCCAATAGGCGTCTTATGATGAATATCCGTCTTAGCAGGATCTTTCTTCTCCGCATCGAACGAATTTAAGCTCATCAGATTCTCACTCTTAAGCACGCTGCTATTCGTCACATACTGAGGGACCAGATTATCAGCGCCCATAGAAAGACCTCCACCTCCCATACCGAACCCCCATTTCCGGGACGCAGTCTTCTCCGGCTTCTTTTTAGCAACAGGAGTAGCATCCGCGACAAGTACATCATTCTTGAGAACAACTATCTCATCATTATTCCTTTCAACCTCCGGCTCAACGGTATCTTTCTCATTCGCCGGTATATCAGCAGACATTACCTCCGACTCAGAAATAGGCCGATCCTCTGCGCTCTCTACATTTTGCCGGAACGCTGCCATCCTAGCCTTAGCTCCCACTTTAACCGCTCCAGATGCCGCTTTTGCCTTCACGACCGCAGCAGCAGGAATAGTCGCTAATACGGGTGCTTGCTCCATCGTTTTCTCTACCGGAACAACCGGGGTATCCACGGATGTCGACTCTTGTGAAGACTGTATTTCTTGGGCTATAGGTAGATCTTCCATCTCCCTGTCATATAAATAGATACCACCCGATACGACCAATAAGGAGATCACGGCGGCGGCAACCCAGTAGCGAAGCGTACGACGCAAAGGAACCGGAGCCTTTCCGGGCAATCGATCGGCTATAGCCTCCCAGTCGCCGGGTAGCGTATCCATCTCGAAATCCTCTAGCTTCGATCGGATCGCGTCATCCCATATATCTCTTTCCTTTTTACTCATCTTATCTCAATACAATGCGTTAATTCTACGTTGTAATAACTGCTTGGCACGGGTATATTGGGAACGGGAAGTACTCTCTGTTATGTTCAACATCTCACTGATCTCCTTATGAGAATATCCCTCTATCGCGAACATATTGAATACGGTACGGAAGCCAACCGGCAACTCCTTCACTAGATTCATCAACTCAGCCGCCGACATGTCCGAGATAGCCGAACTATCGGGTTGAATCAGTTCCGCCGTATTGTCAAGATCGGTCGCTTCACGCAACACATCCGACTTTCGCAGATATTCCAACGCACAATTAACAAAGATCTTCCGCATCCACCCCTCAAATGAACCACTCCCTGTATAGGAATCCATACTGGTAAAGATTTTCACGAAGCCATCCTGCAACAAATCACGAGCCGTTTCCCTGTCGTTCACATAACGAAGGCAAACTCCCATCATTTTTCGGGAATACGCATCATAAAGCTCTTTTTGAGCTCGTCTCTCCCCCTTCCGACAACCCTCTATCAGTTGTAGCTCATTCATTCAGTCGTGCCTTGAACGTCTCCCTTCTGGAGACTGTACAATATTAGGATGTAAATAATTAAACAAACGCTGCATTCCGTAGAAAAATTATTTCATAAACAGGGCGGACACTCCGGCCCGCCCTCACGGAACATCTGCAAAGATAAGATGTTCTTATGAATTTCCATGTTAATGAGCGTGAGTATGCTCACTTTTTTTCGCCGGAGGTACCGGACAGCCGGCGCCATTATCTACCGGAACCGCTTCCATACCGATCTTTTTGAAGGCCGCGGCCAAGCGAGTCTTCGAAGTCTTATCCGTCTTGTAAGTCACAATGGCCGTACGGGTGCTCAGATCACATTTCAAGTCGGTCACTCCTTTCTCGAAAGCGATATTTTTCTCGATCTTCTTGATACAGTGATCACAATCCATCGCTTCGATAAAGAATGTCACAGAGTCCTTCTTCTTTTTCGCGTCTTGGGCGAATGTCATCGATACCGTACATACAGCACAAAACAATAACATAATTAATCGTCTCATAATCAATCGTTTTTAATATTAATAGTTCTAATTATCCATTCATATCTACCAAAAGAAAAGTACCACTATAGGCATCGGGCTACACGTATATAGGCGTAGAGGCACACCAGTATACGCATAGGCCTACACGTATATACGTGTCAATCCCTGCTTATATTAAAGCGGATACCCGCATAAATTTTCCGTCCATGCACCGGTCCCCACACCATAGATCCATCGAAGTTATCCCCTCTGGGATTGCTGGCATCGATAATCGGATTCGGTTGTTTGTAATTAAACAGGTTCTCCGCTCCCACGTAAATAGACCATTGACGGAAATATTTCGTAATCTGCGCATTCACTACCGTATAAGCCTTAAAATTCGGCTCCCATAACGGATTAGACGCATCCGGTGTCGGCATACGACCGCCTCCATTAAACTGGCCGGTCAAATCAAACTGCCATTTTTTCAACGGGGTTTGATAAGAAGCGGTCAATAAACCTTTATAATCACTAACCAACGGCTTTTTCAATCGATGCGCTACACCCTCCTCATTCCGGTAATCGGTCTTCGCGTCCGTATAACGATAAGCGGCCGTTAACGTAAATCCCCGGAAAAAAGGATAGGAAGCCTCCACTTGGAAGCTATTCGAATAGGAACGCCCATCCAGATTGTAGAAACGAACCGCATGAGGATCACTATCCATATCCACCACGATTTGCTTCAAGAAATCGGTATAATACCATTCCCCGCTCAAGCTCAGTTCCTTCCCGAACAAAGGTATATAAAATGACAGATTCACACCGGTATTCCACGCTTCTTCTTGATCCAGATTGTCGGCGATATACATTTTTCGACTACTGGATAACAAAAAGTTGTTCTCTGCCAGCACATTCGCTGTCCGAAATCCTTTACCTGCCGAAGCCCGGATATGGAACCAGTCAAAAGGATTATATTTAATATGTACACGAGGGGTTACAAAGAAATCATACAACGTACTATAATCCGCACGTACACCCGCCAATAAGATCAGTTTATCATTCAGATTGAACGTATATTGGGCATAAGCTCCCGGCACGACTTCCGTACGGTCATAGGCATGACGGACCGACTCTCCTCCCGCATATTGAACCAGATTCTCGTCGAAACCATCATAGTTCATACTTAATCCGGTACTCAAGCTATGCATCGGCGTAAACTCCTTTTCATACAGCAAACTGGCATATACATTATTCTGATATACATTATAGGGCGTACGGTCATATCTTGATTTTTGCTCATGATAAGAACCGGAAAGTATCAATGCCACGCTCTCTACCTTTTCCTTATCGATAATATAGGCCTGCTTCGTAAATAATTCGGCCCGGTTCGTATTTAAATGAATCCGATACGGGTCGGTGAAATCATGGTGTTTCGTATCCTGCCCACCGGTACGGCTCTCATGCAGATAGCGAACTCCGTATTGAGCCACGTATTTATCCAATTTATGATACCAACGATTCATTACGTTCACCTGTTCCCTTAGCGGCGTATCGAGAAAACCATCGTCATTACCGTCATGTTGCATTTTATCATTCGAGTAGTGTACCAATAAACCGGTAGAGAGCTTGTCGTTGATATGCCAAGAAGCATCCGCATTCCCTTCATAACGTCCGGCATCACTAGCGAACACATTAGCAGAGAAAATATCCGCCGTAGGGGGCTTCTTGAATTCCACGTTGATTTGTCCGGCCAACGCCTCATACCCATTCTTAACCGAAGAGGTTCCTTTAGACACCTGAATACTTTCCATCCAAGCTCCCGGAACATAATCCAGCCCATATAAGGAAGCGGCCCCCCGGAAATTCGGGTAATTCTCGGTCAACATTTGTACGTAGGTTCCCGCCAATCCCAACAGTTTAATTTGCCGGGCACCTGTAGCCGCATCCGAGTACGATACATCGACAGACGGATTTGTCTCAAAGCTCTCCGCCAGATTACAGCAGGCCGCACGGCAAATCTCATCGTACGTAATTTTCTGAGTTTGCAATACGCTCGTACGGGAAGCGATGGTTCCCATCTTGCGCTCACTAACCACGACCTCATCCAAGGCGATCTCACCTTTTAAGATAATCTGCATAGCATCGTCCTTCTCATCCACAGGGGTGACCTCAGTCATATAACCGATATAGCTAACCACCAGATTCTTGGAGTCACCTTTTCGTTCTAACTCGAAATTTCCATCCACATCGGACGTGGTTCCATTTTGGGTTCCTTCCCAATATACATTTGCACCGATAATAGGTTGTTTGTTTTCATCACATACACGTCCTTTCACTTTCTTGCCGGAATCCTCGGCCCAAGTCAAAGTAAAAGTCAAACAGGACAGTAAAAATATCAGATATAATTGTCTTAACATGATAGTTGTTATTTGATTGAATCGTTAAATACAGTTTCCGCAGGGATAGAGTATCCCCTACCTTAAAAACCAAAGGGTATTCAGCGAGCAGCTTCCACCCTCACGAATACAATCAAATCAAAAGCGTAGTCAATAAAGAAAGGTACACACGAGGACAGGCTACAGGAGGACCTGTCACCCTAATCTCATAGGAATCAGCAAATAAGGAAGCGATTTGTAAACTCTCGAAAATAGAGGAGAAGAGCAAATCATGTACGACTGGTTGCAGATCCGGTACTTGTATATTTACAGAATTCCAATCAAAATCAACCCGTTCAATGCCACAGCCGTTCATGCCACAACACTCCACCGTATTATTCGCAAGCTTATCACGACTATGATCATGTCCATGAATCTCACAGCACTTAGCTGCCAATAAAGCCTCCACTCCCTCTTTCTCGCAAACGCCACAACAATAAGATACGAAATTAACCCCCGCTCCCCCATAAAAGATCAAGGAAGCAAGAATTACAAGAAACAAGGATGTGGCAAATCGTCTCATATGCCGCAAAAATAAGCAAAAAAACTCGAAATCAAAATACCCCCTTTACTTGATAAATTTAGACAGGTAATAATAGGTATCCGGAGAAGGTTCACTCTCCATCCGGTAACGGGTGGAAGCCGTTACAGAAAATGTATACCCACGTTCAGACTCTACATCGATAGGAAGAAAAAGCTCGTTGCCATAAATATTCGTAGCTAATATGGATTTTGCCGAAGCCGTGTCGATCGAATCCGTCAATGAATAATAAACGGTATAAGTTAAATCCTGCTTTTCCGACACAGGTTTCTGCCAAGTTAAATGCAACTCATCATCTAAACGTTCCACTTTGATGCCCTCCGGAGCGGCAGGTACCGAATCATTCAGCCAAGTCAACGGAGGCAATTGGGCCGGATACTTATAGTAATTGTCTCTCAACTCTTTATAGAGTCCCTTATCATTATACAGGACATTTCCACAACGAAAGAACGCACAGCCGGCTCCTCCGTAATAACGGCTATAATCGATCTGGTCCGTTATATCATTCACGGCCCAGTCCGCCTCACTCTTGTCCATCCGATAAGCTCCCAAGCCGGGTACGACCAAACGCCCGTTACAATTATCCACCCAATTATCCACGAAAGGAAAGAAATTCTTATGCAGGTAATACATCATCGGAACAATCATATCTTGTTTACCTTGTTGCATCCATATCTTCGGGTCTTGGAAGACACTTTCGTAAGCGGTCCAACCCGCGTTAGGTACCCGTTCAATACGATTATATTTCCCGAGTGGCGAACTGCTCACCTGTACCCAAGGTTTCGTTTGCTTTACCCAATCGTAAATACGGTAAACCATCCGGTTGATATTCTCCCTACGCCAGTCTGCCAGAGACTTTTTCTTACCGGATCTATTATACAGCGCTTTATCCGGGAATGTTTTCGCCTCTTCGGGATAGCGGATATAATCGAAATGGATACCATCTATATCATAGCCATTCACGATCTCCTTGACTAAGGATAAGATATAATCAGCGGTCTCCGGTACGCCGGGGTCCAAATACCACTCTCCATTATGCCGTTTGCAAAGTTTTGGTTTCTTTTTAACCACGGAAAGCTTTCCTTGCTCCTTCACGCTTTTTTCCGTTCCTAACGGGAAAGTCACGAACCACGCATGGCATTCCATTCCCCGCTTATGGCATTCATCAACGACAAAAGCGAGTGGATCATATCCCGGTAATTCTCCATACTTACCGGAGAATGTCTTACTGACTGGTTCGATAGCCGAACGATACATCACGTCTCCCCTCAAGCGAGCCTGAATGAAGACCATATTAAAATTCGCTTCTTGAAGCCGGTCCAAGATATCAAGCAATGCCTGTTGCTGGGCTTTTCGTCCCGCCTCGGTAGTAGCCGGTTTATGAGGCCAATCCAGACCATAAACCGTAGTCAACCAAACCGCACGAATTTCCTTTTTGGGAGGCTCTACCGCTTGTAACAGACAAAAAACGGGTAAAGCCAGCGACAGGATAAGCAACAGACAAAACTTTCTCATCTTTATAATGCCTTATTGAGCCCGCGAATGTAGTATTTTTTGAGTCTCTTCCGGTAAATCAGTCGTAATAAAATCGACTCCCAGATCGATCATCTCTTCCATTAATTTAGGGTCATCTACGGTCCAGACATTCGAAGTCATGCCTAGGACTTTACAATCCTTCACCCAATCCGGATGAGATTGCAAGACTTTATAATGGTAGTCTAATCCTGTAAAACCAAACTCTTTCAATTCCATCGGGGATAATTCTCCATTCAGATAAGAAACCTCAGATTTCGGACATAGACGGATAAATTCTTTACAAGCATCCATATTAAAAGATATGTAATCCGTACGTTTCGCTAATTTCATACGCTTCACCATATCTACAACAGCTTTAGCAGCCTCACGGTTGCGTTCCGGGGTCTCATGAGCTTTCAGTTCTAAAATTAACCGGACATTCTTCAATTTCTTCGCACGTTTCAAATATTGCTCTAAAGTAGGGAGCTTTTCGCCGTTGCTCAATTGCAAATCTTTCAATTCATCATAAGTACAGGATTGAATATGTTTTCCTTGGATATCATTATCATGGAATATTACCAGCACATTGTCCGCCGTAAGATGTACGTCGAATTCCGAGCCATAGGCACCAATCTCGCTGGCACGTTCCAAAGAACGGATAGAGTTCTGAGCAGAGCCCTCCGTTTTCCAATACCCCCGATGGGCGATCACTTTCGTGTTATCCTTTGCCGCTACCATTCCTGCCATCATCAGGCAAAGTAGCAAAAGAAGAGTAGATTTTAAATTCATGGAAATTAAATTAGTTGACAAATGACAAGTGACAGTTGATAGTTGACAATTGATAGTTGACAGTTAAATACCGCTTGTCGCAACTGTCAACTATCAATTGTCAACTGTCAACTATTTTCCGATCTCTGATAAATAACGTTCAGCCTCGATAGCAGCCTTACAACCACTTCCCGCAGCGGTAATAGCTTGACGATAATGGGGATCAGCGACATCTCCAGCGGCAAACACACCCGGAACTTTCGTTCGGGGAGTTCCCGGAACTGTCTCGATATAACCGATCTCGTCCGTATCTATCCATGGCTTGAAGATATCCGAATTAGGTTTATGGCCAATCGCCAAGAAGAAACCATCGATAGCGATATCCACTTTCTCCTCATCCGGCTCTCCCATACGTTTTACCAAATGAGCACCTTCCACGCCATTCTCTCCAAATAAACCCAGGGTGTTATGTTCGAAAAGCACCGTGATATTCGGAGTCTTGAAGACACGTTCTTGCATTACTTTTGAAGCACGCAAATAGGGTTTACGCACGATCAAGTAAACCTGCTTCGCCAAACCTGCCAAGTAAATCGCTTCCTCACAGGCCGTATCCCCACCACCTACTACCGCTACCGTCTTTTTACGATAGAAGAAACCATCGCAAGTAGCGCAAGCGGATACACCCATACCCGCATACTTATGTTCATCCGGAAGACCCAGATACTTCGCGGAAGCACCCGTAGCGATAATCAAAGTCTCCGTCTCGATCACTTTCTCACCATCAATCGTAATTTTATAAGGAGCCTCGCCCAAATCAGCGGCTGTAGCGATACCGAAACGGATATCCGCACCAAAACGGACGGCTTGTTTTTTTAAATCTTCCATTAACTCAGGGCCGGTTATACCGTCCGGATATCCCGGGAAATTCTCCACCTCTGTAGTTGTTGTTAATTGTCCCCCCGGCTGTATTCCTTCATAAAGCACCGGAGATAAATTCGCACGGGAAGCATAAATCGCTGCCGTATAACCTGCTGGACCCGAGCCTATAATAAGGCAACGTACTTTCTCATTCACTGAATCGCTCATAGTATCTAAGTATTAATTATCAATTTTCAATTCTCTATTATCGAAGGTCTATCACCTCTACGTCCGGATAATCCCCTTCGTTAAAAACAAAAAAACGATCCGGTTGGTTTATACCTGTTTTCAATTGGCTGATCTGGATCGTACTGCTAACGCCGTTTTTAGAAGTAACCGTGATACGAGCCGGGAAATTTGAATATTTCTCGATTTGCAACTCCACTTTCACGATATCCCCTTTTTTCTTCGGTGTCAATTCCACATCGTAAGCGGCTTTTCCGTTCGGTGCCGTACTCTCGCCTTTATAAGCCGCCGTGAATCCCTTCTTATAACTATTTAATAAAAGAGCGGGATTTGTAAATTGCAACTCTTCTCCCGTAGGATTCGTCACGTTCACCTCATCGTTCCGTTCCACATACGTCCATTGCGTCGTACCATTAAACCAAGTAAGCGCATCCGGCGTGACTAATGTAAACTTATCACCTTTCATCTGGATGGTTCCCTCAAAACTCTCTCCCGCATTCTGACCGGCAGAACGGGTAAACATCGTAAAAGAAGCGCTTATCCCGTTCGAATTCTCATAAGCAGCGGCCGCCTTCCCCAAGATATCATTCGCATTCTGGGCATGCGCCCCCACTCCTAGTCCCAACAGGAAACACAAGAATAATCCGACAAACGCGATACACCGCCACACTCTTATTTTATGTTCTCTTCTCATATTTATTTCAAAGCATTTAATACTTGCTCCAACGAATACTCATCTTGCACCAATACTTGACGGGCCTTACTTCCCTCAAACGGGCCAACAATACCGGCAGCCTCCAATTGATCCATCAAACGTCCGGCACGATTATAACCGATAGCGAATTTACGCTGGATCAAAGAAGTAGAACCTTGTTGCTGAATCACGATCAAACGAGCCGCCTCGTCAAATAAGGGATCTCGATCTGATAAATCGACTGCTCCCGAAGCTGATGCCTCCCCACCTTCCGGCACATAGTCCGGAAGCAAATAAGCGGTTTGGAAACCAGTCTGCTCACCGATATAATCCACGATATCCTCCACCTCGGGCGTATCTACGAAAGCGCACTGCACACGAACCGGCTCTTGTCCCGCCACGACAATCAACATATCGCCCCGTCCGATCAAACGGTTAGCGCCCGGAGCATCCAGAATCGTACGTGAATCGATCATAGAAGCAACCTTAAAGGCAATACGGCTCGGAAAGTTACTCTTGATCGTACCGGTAATCACCTTTGTATCCGGGCGTTGCGTAGCCAAGATCATATGGATACCTACCGCACGGGCCTTCGCCGCAATACGAGAGATAGGCAACTCGATCTCACGTCCGGCCACTGCGATCAAGTCGGCAAACTCATCCACTACCGCCACGATATAGGGTAAGAAGCGATGTCCCTTCTGCGGGTTCAACCGCCGTTCGATAAACTTAGCGTTGTATTCCTTTATATTACGAACATTCGCGTTCACCAGTAAACGGTACCGGTCTTCCATCTCGATCACCAACGAGTTCAATGTAGCGACAGCGTCAGCTGGCTCCGTAACGATCGGCTTCTCCGCATTCGGAAGTTTCGCCAGATAATGACGTTCTATCTTGGAATAGATACTAAACTCAACCATTTTCGGGTCTACCATCACGAATTTCAACTCCGATGGATGCTTCTTATATAATAAGGAAGTGATGATCGCATTTAGACCGACAGACTTACCTTGTCCCGTAGCACCGGCTACCAATAGATGCGGTGTCTTACAAAGATCGAACATGAACACCTCGTTCGTAATCGTCTTACCCATCGCCACAGGCAACTCATACTTACCCTCAATGAATCGGCGTGAAGCGATAACAGATTGCATCGATACCGTCTGAGGATTCTTATTCGGCACCTCGATACCGATCGTTCCCTTTCCGGGCATCGGGGCGATAATACGGATCTGCAAAGCGGATAAACTCAAGGCGATATCATCCTCCAAGTTCTTGATCTTAGAAATACGGACACCCGCCTCGGGTACAATCTCATAAAGCGTAACCGTAGGTCCGACTGTCGCTTTGATCGAAGCGATCTTTATATTGAAATCTTCCAAGGCTTGCTTGATCAAGCGTTGGTTTTCCGCCAATTCGTCCCGATTGATCTCCATGCTCCCACTATCATACGCTTTCAGCAAGTCCAAGGTAGGGAATACATAACGGGAAAGATCCAAACGGGGATCATACGTACCCAAGGCCGAGGCATCGTAGGTCTCATCATTACCGGCGGCAACTTCCACCGTAAATCCGGCATCCTCCTCATTCTCTGACTCCGGGGTATTTATCTCATCTGTTTTTTCGTTTATCGGATCGTCGTCACCTTGAGCGATCGTAACTACTAAATCATCAGCAACAGCGACCTCTTCGTTCTTATATTCCGGTACTGTTTTACGGTTTTCTTTCCCTTCGGCTTTCAACAATTCAGCCTCCGTATCGAACTCCTCATACTCATCCATTTCCGGTTGTTCATCCGGTTGCTCTACGACAGGCTTAGAGCGAGGAATTACATTATCCTCCTTTTCCGTCTGATCGACATCTACCTCGCCTTCACGTTTCAAACGATCTTTCACCCAACCTAAAGAAAATACGCGCTGTAAGAACGGGATTGTCTTCTTACTGGTAAAAATAGCGATGATTAAGAATGAGCCTAATAAAAGCAAGATCGTACCGGGGATTCCGATATTGGTAATAAACATCTCCGAGATGTAATATCCGTGTTGACCGCCTAGATAAATAAACGTATCCTCATATCCCTTGATAAATATAAAAGCAAAAAACACAGATCCCCAGATCAACGCCGAAGCGCTAAACAAAAAACGCCTCAACAAGGATACTTTATTTAAGTTCATGAGTTTCGCCCCAACCGATCCCAAGAAAAAGAGGATCATAAAAGAAGAGATACCGAACCAACGATTCATCAACAGATCAGACAAATACGCCCCGCGTACGCCCGTCCAATTCTCTACCGATCCTCGATTGGTCAACAAATCCCCTAAAGGAACATTCTCTATTTTACTTTGATCGGCGGCTCCTGTAAAGAAAAACGAAATCAAGGCAAGCCCTACGTAAATGGTTAGTATAGAGATAATCAAACCTGTAATGAAACGGGTCCGTTCATTTGTAAAAAAAGTCTTCAAGGCTGCGAACCAGCTCGGCTCTGTATGATTTTGCTTCGTTGTTGTTGTCTTCTTTGCCATAAATAGTTTCTCAATAATTCTTTTATAACACGCAAATGTACATAGAAAAATCGAGTCTGACGAACCTTTGAAAAAAAGACGTACGTGTTTTCTGAAAAACATGTACATGTTTTCGCGGAAACACGTACATGTTTTTGGGGATAGATTTTAACGGCATTAAATAGATCTGTGCATCTCATGTCCTTCTACATAGATCGCACTATAAGGACGAGATGGACAAAGGTACTCGCAAGCACCACAACCAATACAAGTTTCCGTATTGATCACCGGGATCTTTAACGACTTTGGATCTGCCGGATCTTTCGCCACCATCTGGATCGATTTTGTCGGGCAATGGCGTTCACAATTACCACAACTCATACCGTCCGTATTGACAATACAAAGATCTCTTACCCATACGGCATGACCGATCTGTATAGCAGATTTATCTTCTTTCGTAATAGGTTTGATCGCTCCCGTCGGGCAAACCTCCGAACATTTCACACATTCCGGACGGCAATACCCTCTATCGAATGCCATCTTCGGCTGCATCAGTTTCATCAGATCCGTAGACGGGCGCAGGACATGATTCTCGCAGACAGATACACAAAGCTGACACCCCGTGCAATGTTGCGCCAGATTCCCGATACTCAAAGCTCCGGGAGGAACCAATGGCGCCAAACGATTCGGCTCTTTACGTTCTTTAATCGGCGCAAAGCCTCCGTCTTTCTTCATCTCCACATAATCCTCCAGTTTTTTCTGCTGGGCATGTAAAACGGAAGACATGGCTACCAATGCCGTAGCCGACAAGGCTCGACGGCGGGAAACATCCGTAGTGTCCTTCGTTAAGGATTCTTTTACCGAAGTAACTTTATCAGCCTTGCGTGCCCTCGTATACGAAATCGCACCTTGACGGCAATTATCCAAACAATCCATACAAGTCACGCAACGGCTATAATCGACCGCATGATTCTTAGAATCGATACAGGAAGCCTTGCATTTACGTGCGCATAATCCGCAACCATTACATTTATCGGTATCAATGCGAGGTTTAAGTAAAGCATACTTCGACAAAAAACCGAGAACCGTACCCACCGGACAGATCGTATTACAATACGTACGTCCATTTCTCCAAGCTAAAATCGCCAATATGACAAAGCTCAGAATAGCGATTCCCATCGTAGCCAGACTACGCACCCATACGTCCACCGAATAGAATGCGTAACTATCCATACGTTCCGCGAAATAGGCCAATAGATTGTTGCCCTCTTGATAGATTGGCGCAAATAAATTAGAAGCGATACGCCCATAAGCGCTATAAGGCGAAATCAACGCTACCAAGGAACCGATACCAGCGATACAAGCCAATATAAAAATAACCAAGGTTCCATAACGCACCCACTTCAATGCGGGAGAATAGGAAAAGCGGTATTTCTTCCGTTTACTAGCAAACCACGAAATGATATCTTGCAATACCCCTAAAGGGCAGATAACGGAGCAATATACACGCCCCAATAAAAGAGTCAAGATTATCAACCCTACCACAACACCGACATTCAAAGCCAACAACGCAGGCCAAAACTGTATCTTTGCCAACCATCCGAACCAAGCGTGAATCGTACCCGTGAAATCAAGAAATAACAGGGTTATCAGCACAAAGCAAAAGGTGGCGGCGAATATTCTTATTTTTCGTAACATAATTTTCCGTTTGTTTAAAGGTTAACCATTCACTTTCAACTCTTCCACGAATTTATCGATACGCTGCATCTCTTTGGGGATATCGATACCCTGCGGACAATGAGGATTACATTGCTCACACCCTGTACAATGGTTCGCTTGACGCAACTTTGGGACACTCCGGTCATAACCGACTAAGAAGGCACGACGAGCTTTCGCGTAATTTTCGTCTTGCGCGCTTTTCGGAACATTTCCTTCGTTCACACATTTATTATAATGTAAAAGAATGCCCGGAATATCCAACGCATATGGACAAGGCATACAATATTTGCAATCATTGCAAGGTATTGTCGGATATTTCATCATAAGCTGGGCCGTCTCTTCCAAAAAGTCTTTCTCCTCGTCCGTTACCGGAATAAGCGGGGAATAGGTACGGATATTATCTTGCAAATGCTCCATATACGTCATGCCGCTTAACACCGTCAAGACCCCATCCGGAGAGCCGGCGAAACGAAAAGCCCATGAAGCCACGCTATTCTCAGGCCGTTGCTGTTTCAAACGAGCAACGATATGATCCGGAACATTCGATAAGCGACCTCCTAATAGCGGTTCCATGATAACCGCCGGAATACCTCGCTTCTCTAATTCGCCATACAGATAATCAGCGTTTACGTTACGCCCCGAGGCATGTTTCCAGTCCAGATAATTCAGCTGGATCTGAACGAAATCCCATTTCACGCCCATATCCAACACATAATCAAACACTTTTACATCCCCATGAAAAGACCAACCTAGGTTACGGATACGTCCCGCTTCCCGTTCTTTCACCAAGAAATCAAGCATTCCATTATTTATATAGCGGTCATTGAAAAGCTCGATACCATTCCCCCCACCGATAGAGTGAAGCAAATAATAATCCAGATAATCGGTTTGCAAATCACGGAACGACTGCCGATACATCGCCAACGAGTTTTCTCTCGTATAGTTCTGGAAGTTTGACAGTTTAGTGGCCAAATAATAGGAGTTCCTAGGATGGCGTGCCAATGCGATACCGGTCGCTTTCTCGGACATACCTTGTACATAAACAGGAGAAGTATCAAAGTAATTCACCCCATGTTCTATCGCATAATCCACTAAACGATTCACGGCTTCTTGATCAATCTGGTCTTTACCGTCCGATCCTTGTTTCAAGGGCCAACGCATACAACCATATCCTAAAATAGAAACCTTATCGCCATTCGTAGGATGTTGGCGATAGGTCATTTTATCGGTAGGAACCTCACCTAACGCCACAGCCGCCCCCGGCTCATTCTTGGGAGCGCAACCGTAAAGCGCCGCCGAAGAGGCGACAGCCCCACCCCCAAATACCTTCAAGAATTTACGGCGATTCATCTCTTGAGGGTTCTCATTCTTTCCACATGAACTCATAACTCGATCGGTTTTTTTATCCTAATTAGTATATCCAACATTAGTCTATCATTAACATTCCTTCTATTAATTGCACAAAAATAATAAAACAGGAAATATATAGGAGAGCAATCCCCGACTAAAAAGAATATTCGGGACTTTATCACGAAAAAAACGGATTTTTGTTGTATTTTTGCGAATTGTTATCAAGAATGATTAGACGAACAGGCACATGGAAAAAGAAGAAAATCCGATATACGAGCGCAACACGCTAGAATTTGTTACGGTAGCACTGGAATATTGTACCTTTGTTGAGACCGCCGGAAATACCGGGCTTTTCGACTTCGTAGATAAGGCGACAAAACTTTTGCCTCTTTTATACTTAAAGGCCAGCCTGTTGCCCGAAGTGGAATCTGAAGAGGAAACCGAACTCGAGCTTTCCGTTTCAGAAGACATGTACGAGTCGGTTCGTTCACGGATAGCCGGTTTGCTTGGCGAACGAGATTCCTATCTGGAAACATTTCATGCGGATATGCGGTATAGCGATACTCCTATCGCAGCGTTTATTTCCGAGAACTTGGCTGATGTCTATCAAGATACAGGAAATTTCGTATCTTTATTCCGTCAAGGAAACGAGGAAGTTATGCAAGAGGCTATCGCTTTGTGCCGCACGAACTTCCAAGAATACTGGGGACAGCAATTATTGAATGCCTTGAAAGCGTTGCACGCTGTGCGTTACAGTGGTGATGAGGATTTGGAAAAGAATGAAGAGGAAGAATGATACAACAATTTATACATACAATTGCTAAAGAGGAAATAGCGAAACTTACCGTAGAGGAATTCAAGGGACGTATCATTACGATCCTTAGTAAAGAGGAGGCAGACAAGGCCGTAGAGTACTTGCTGCGTTTTCCGATCGTTGGTTTTGACACGGAGACCCGTCCCAGCTTTAAGAAGGGACAGCGTTACAAGATCTCATTGATGCAGATATCAACGGATGATACTTGTTTCTTGTTCCGCTTGAATCATATCGGTATACCGGAATCTCTGGAGAAATTCCTAAAAAGCAGTTCGACCTTAAAGATCGGGTTATCTTTACGGGATGATTTCGGGGCGATACGGAAGCGTTCGGATATAGAACCCGCTAATTTCCTTGATTTACAGAATTACGTAGGCCAGTTCGGCATCGAGGATGCCAGCCTGCAAAAGATATATGCGATACTTTTCCAAAAAAAGATATCAAAAGGACAACGCCTCACGAATTGGGAGGCGGATGTATTGACAGACTCACAAAAGAAATATGCGGCCCTCGATGCTTGGGCCTGCCTAAGAATATATAATTTATTGAATCAAGCATAAATGGAGTATTGTAAAGTTTTTCTCAAGCCTAAGAAAGAAGAATCGCTATTGCGTTTCCATCCATGGGTATTTTCCGGAGCGATCCAATCTGTTGAAGGCGATCCGGAAGAGGGTGACTTGGTAGAGGTATACGGAGCGAACCAGCGTTTTTTGGCGATCGGCCATTACCAAATCGGCAGTATCGCCGTACGTGTGTTATCTTTCACCCCAATCGCCATCGACGATGCTTTTTGGGTTGAACGTATCCGTATCGCTTACGAACTCAGAAAGACCTTGCGGCTGGCTGGGGTAGAAAATAATAATACGTTCCGCCTGATTCACGGCGAAGGCGATAACTTACCGGGATTGGTGATCGATATGTATGCGCATACGGCGGTTATGCAAGCACATTCGGTAGGAATGCATTATGCCCGTCATCAGATCGCGGAGGCTTTGAAAGCGGTATTGGGCGATACTTTACAAAACATCTACTATAAATCGGAAGCGACTTTACCTTATAAAGCGAATTTAGGTAGCGAAGATGGTTACTTATTCGGAGGCGAAGTGGAAGATATCGCTATAGAAAACGGACTGAAATTCTGTGTAGACTGGCAGAAAGGCCAAAAGACAGGTTTCTTCGTGGATCAACGGGAGAATCGCTCTTTGTTGGAGTATTACGCAAAAGATCGCTCCGTATTGAATATGTTCTGTTATACGGGCGGTTTCTCTTTCTATGCGATGAGAGGAGGCGCTAAGGTGGTTCATTCCGTAGATAGTTCGGCGAAAGCGATTTCTTTGACGAAAAAGAATGTCGAGTTGAATTTCCCGGGAGATCCCCGTCATGAGGCATATGCGGAAGACGCGTTTAAGTATTTGGAAAAAATGGGAAGTAATTATGATTTAATCATATTGGACCCTCCTGCGTTCGCTAAACATAAGAATGTACTACGTAACGCCTTACAAGGGTATCGCAAATTAAACGCGATCGCTTTCGAGAAGATCAAGCCGGGAGGAATCTTGTTTACCTTCTCCTGCTCACAGGTTGTCAGCAAGGAAAACTTCCGTTTAGCTGTATTTAGCGCCGCCGCCCAATCCGGCCGTAGCGTTCGTATCTTGCATCAATTAACCCAACCCGCAGACCATCCGGTGAATATCTACCATCCGGAAGGTGAATATTTAAAGGGATTGGTATTGTATATAGAGTAAAATAGATATTAAGGGTGAGAAATTGAATATTATTTTCACCCTTAATTTATTGTCTCTAAATCCATTTTCATTTGCTGAATTATTTTCAAAAGAGAAATTAAGTCTTTATTCACAACCGCAAAGATCTCTTCCTCATCAATACGATGATACTCATGAGCTATAATATCCCTTAATCCCATAATAGCAGTCCAAGGTATATCTGTATATTTTATTAAATAACTATGATTAGTTTTATTATCAATAGTCTTGACACTTTCTCCAATAAAAACCAACTGCATACAGATGCCACTTAAAATGAACATACCATCTTGACTCAAAAGGAAATCATCCGGACAATTTATCTCCCCCGATTTACTCTGTATTAAGAGAATCGAATTTTCTATTCGATCTAACAATGAGCCAATCCGTACCTTATCAAACATAAATCAAATCATTTTCGACATTTTGTCCAAATACACTATCAACAAGTTGTTTGCGAAGACGAATGATATCGACTCTACATCCAAACAAAGACTCTAACTCTTGTTTCATTCGGCTACGTAATAATAGATTAGCTTCCCCTTCGTAAGCAATATCTACGTCACTCTCCTCTGTTTGTTCATTTCGCACGACTGAACCAAAAAGGGCCATACGAACAATGCCATAATCTTTAGCCTTATTTTGAAAATAGCCACGTAGCAATTCTATACACTCTTTTTGCGATCTCATAGACAAACGTTTTACTTTTTACACAAAGAAAAATAAAATCTTCCTATATTCCAAATTATTACATAATTGATAAATACAATCCAAATCTACTAATATCCCGGATTCTGTATCAAATTAGGATTCAAGGAACGGACTTTATCGGGAATTGGGAAAACGGTGGTATAGCCATTCGATTCATGGGGCAATTGAGGGCGATCCGTATAAGGGCGGGTAAACTTTCCAAAACGTACCAAATCCTGCCTCCTCCAGCCTTCCCAAGCCAATTCCAGTTGACGCTCAGCCAAAATATTTTCTAATGTCGCCTTACGAGGTAACATTCCCACACGGAAACGAACGGCATTCAACTCTTCATCCCCATTCTCTCCATTACGAACTTTCGCTTCCGATCTCATTAACAAGACATCCGCATAACGGAATAATACGATATCATTATCCGATAGCTTTCCATCTTTCGTCCCCATCTTATCGATCTCGTATTTCTTCATGCGGGCACCCGCCGTTTTCTCGGCAGGCAACCTAGACAAATCCAACCTAACCTCTAGAGGTAAATATACCAAAGGAGTCCCATTATCTAACCGAATCGTATCACCATTGAGGTCAAACATCGTATCGGCGTAATAATTCTCATAAAACCGGGTATCGACCGAGTCCGTCCCATACGCAAATACCCGAAGGGCCTCTATCGTAGCGCAAGAGCCGTTCTCTCCCCCCAATCCATATGCTTTGGCATGATTATAGTGACGGGAGCGGAAAAGATATTGCATTTGGCTCGTATATAAGTTCTTATCCATCGGAATCGTGAAAATATTCTCTCCGGACGATTCATTAAATACAGAAAAATTATCCGCATAGTTCGGAGATAAGCTATAGTTTAAGTCCGTTATTGAATCACAGTACGCCACAACCGTTTGCCAAGCGTTCAACTTCCTCTCGCCTACCCTAAAATAGATTTCCCGTCCATTCGGACGCAGACCATCCGTCCAGTCGTTATCCGTAAACACTTCTGCGTTTAAGGCCAACTTCGCCAATAAAAAATAAACAACCGGTCTCGTAATCCTTCCATAATAATCGCCGGGCGAATTACTATGCGCCGTACTCAATAACAAAAGGGATTCTTGTAATTCTTTTACAACAAAATCAAAGACCTCTTTCCGGTCACTCTGCCGCACGTCTTTCACCGGAATGGAAGAAGAAACGATAAGAGGGACACGGCCAAACATATCGACTAAATAATAATAATACATCGCACGCAAGGCACGAACCTCCGCCTCATACCGATCTAAATCGTTATAATCCGTTTTTTGCCGCAACTCGCCTAATATCTCTAAAGATTGATTGCTTAATACGATTACTTTATACAGATATTCCCAAGTAGCTTGGATAGCGTCACTATTCGTTCCCCACTTATGCAAGAAGAGACCTTGCCAGAAACCACCGTCATACCAGTCGCCGCCACGAGTCGGGAGCATGGCCTCGTCAGTCGTAAAGGTATTCAAGTCGTAGACACCCCGGTACGTTCCTTGCAATCCTTGGCTATCGCTATAACCTCCGATATAATTATATAAGGAAGCAACCGTATTCAGATAGACATTCTGAGGGGTATCGTACGCATCCTCCGGATAAAGCTGATCACGAGGGTCCTCTTTCAGATAGCCATCGCACGACGATAACATCAAACCCGCAAATATATAGGATAAAATAGAAAGCTTTCTCATACGAACACCTTTTTAAAAATTAAAACTCAACCCCATCGTATAGGAACGAACCACCGGATAAGATCGCTTATCGTCTATACCTAACGTATTATTTACGATAGAGCTATTTATCATCGGAGTCAATCCCGAATAACCTGTAATTGTCGCCAAATTATTTACGGAAACCGAAAGCCGTACGTTTCTTACATATTTCCTTAAATTACCCAGAGGCACGTTCCAACCCAACGTCAAATAATCAAAATTGATATAATCCCCTTTCTCCAACCAATAATCCGTAGCCGTCTGATCTTGAATATTCAGGGATGGAGCTTCTCGCAACACGTTATAATCCGGGAATATATCCATATTCATATAAGTTAGCGATGTTCCATTATAAATCTTATGCCCAAAGGCTCCGTTAATCTGTACTGATAGATCGAATTGTTTATACCGGAAACTGATATTAGAGCCTAAAAGTGTTTTCGGCATGGCTTGTCCCGCAATATAACGATCCTCACCATCCTCCAAACTCACCCCGTTTCCATTCAAGTCCTCAATCTCATACTTATAGCCGCCATTCCCATCGGAAACCAAACCTGTACATTTCGGTAAATAAAAAACACCCAAAGGCTGTCCGACCATTTGATAAACGATATGATTATACCCTCCATGGAAACCAGCCCCATTTAAATCCGAGATGCTAGTATATTCCGGGGCGGACATATATTCCCCTTTATAGTAACCGCTCAAGGAGAGCAATTTATTCCGTTGGAAAGTTACGTTTACGTTTATATTCAATTCCATATCTTTCGTACGCAAGGGCGTGACGCCAATACCCAATTCCACGCCACTATTTCGCATCGATCCCAGATTCGCCAACATTTTATTATAAGCGAAAGGCGGAACGCTTACATCGTATAAATACAACATATCATCCGTCTTGGAATTATAATAATCTACGGCAAGAATAAAACGATTGTCGAAAAACCCGGCATCGATACCGGCATTGAACGTACGTTTTACCTCCCATTTCAAGTCCGGATTCGCATTACGGATCGTACCCAAGGTAACGGTGGGCGCACCATTTACGGAAACAACCCCATTAGGCTTCATCAATCGCAAAGAATTGTAAGAATCGATCGCGTCTTGATTACCGGAAAGGCCATATCCCAAACGAATCTTTAAATTCCTTACCCACGAGATACCTTCCATAAACTCCTCTTCGGTCAACACCCAAGCGACAGAAGCCGAAGGGAAAAATCCCCATTTATTATTGGCCCCCACTTTCGAGGAGGCATCCGCTCGAGCATTCACGGTAGCGATATACTTTCCATCATAAATATAATTCACACGTCCAAGGAAAGATGCTAGATGAGGAGCCTCATAGTAAGAACCGGTCCCCTCCCATAAACGTACCGCACCTGCCTGTAAATTATCATAACCAAAACGATCGGTACTGAAATTCGTCGCAGTCGTATAAAAACCTCTCGTTATCATTTTCTGAGCTTCCGCCAATCCCAATACATTTAGTTGATGCAAACCAAAGTCTTTTTTATAGGCCAACATGAAATCTCCCAATAAAGATTCTGTTTTCCGCTCCCCCCGATAAGCCTGCCCATGCGCCCAAACCGAAGTAGGGAGGTATTGGGCGTTATCTATTACATTATAAGTATACGAACCGAAAGCCGTAAACATTAAATGCTTACTCAAGTTAAAAACCAGTTTTAAGTGCGTATTTATATGAGCATTCGAATCATCATCCTTCACCTCCAACCAAGCCAAAGGATTCGTGATCTGGCTAGCGTTGGTTATTTGATCCCAGCTACCCGTCTCCATATTCTTATGATTCGGAAATGTCGGGTTGAAAGTAGCGGCGGAATAGAACATCTTCTGTACATCATTTAAATAAGCATTTTTCAGCAAGGAACCAAATATGCCTAAATCAAAGACCAGAAGATCATTGAACGCATGCTGCGTAATATTCAACTTGGTCGTAAAATTACGTGAGTTCGTATTTCGGATAACCCCTTCCCTTTCCACAAATCCCAAGGAGGCACGATAACTGGAAGTCTCCGAACCACCCCCAAAAGCGATATGATGATTCTGCACCAACCCTAACCGGGTGATCTCATCCTGAAAGTCCGTATTATTCCCTAAATCTAAAATACCGATATTACGTTCCTCCGCCAGTTTCCGGAAACCATTCGCCGATAACATATCCAAACTTTTATAAGCCGCCTCCACACCGAAACTCCCATCATAACTGATACTAAAAGCTCCCTGCCGCCCTTTCTTAGTCGTTACCTCGATAACACCGGAAGCACCACGAGAACCATATTGAGCAGTCTCAGAGGCATCTTTCAAGATCGTGAAGTTCTCGATATCCGCCGGATAGATCGAGCTAAGCAAATTAAGATCGGCAAAAACCCCATCAATAATCACCAACGGATCATTACCTCCCGTTAAGGAAGTTGTACCCCGGACCCGGACGGCAGCCAAGGCAGCGGCGCTATTTCCTCCAACCGGGATACTAACGCCGGACACCCTTCCCCGAAGAGCGTCCAAGGGTGTAGAGATCAATCCCTCATTCATTCCCCCTTCATTCACCCGGTTTACAGAACCGGATAAAGTACTGCGATTGCCCGTAGCATATCCGACAGTGATCAACTCATCTATCAAATTGGAGTCCGACAAGAGAGGCTTGATCGTATCCGGCAGAAGCGGCAGCTCCTGACCGTAGCCGTAAGAGAAAGACAAGGCCCCGCACAGAAACAAAAACAGGACTTTTCGGATATATATAAGAACTTTCATAAGTACGTTGGATTTAAGATTAATAACCCATGTAAATAAAACTTCCCTCGGTTAAGTTTTGTTCGCACCCAAGATACAACATTTCCTCAAGATCTTAAAAATAAAAGCGTACCAAGTTGTCAAGAAGCCTCGACAAGGCTTTAGCGATATTTAATAATGTCCCTCAAAAATATATACGGAAATATTTCTTTATTCCGTAATAGATTGTACCTTTGCCATCGTTAAAAAACATAGCGTATTATTAAGTAATAACATACTAAAACTTATTTATTATGTCAAAAGTAACAGTTGTTGGTGCCGGAAATGTAGGCGCTACTTGCGCAAATGTTCTTGCCTTCAATGAAGTGGCAGACGAAGTTGTAATGCTAGACGTAAAGGAAGGCGTATCCGAAGGTAAAGCGATGGATATGATGCAGACCGCTCAATTGCTAGGTTTCGATACTAAGGTTGTAGGTTGCACAAACGATTATGAGAAGACAGCTAACTCTGACGTTGTAGTTATCACTTCTGGTATTCCTCGTAAACCGGGTATGACTCGCGAAGAACTGATCGGTGTTAACGCTGGTATCGTTAAGAGCGTAGCTCAAAACATCTTGAAATACTCTCCGAATGCAATCTTGGTAGTTATCTCTAACCCGATGGATACAATGACTTATTTGTCATTGAAGTCTTTAGGCTTGCCGAAGAACCGTATCATCGGTATGGGTGGTGCTTTGGATAGCTCTCGTTTCAAATATTTCTTATCTCAGGCTCTAGGCTGTAACGCTAACGAGGTTGAGGGTATGGTAATCGGTGGTCACGGTGACACTACAATGATTCCGTTGGCTCGCTTGGCTACTTACAAAGGTATCCCTGTTAGCAAATTGTTAAGCGCAGAGAAATTGCAAGAGGTTGTTGCTTCCACAATGGTTGGTGGCGCTACATTAACTAAATTGTTAGGTACTTCTGCTTGGTATGCACCGGGTGCTGCTGGAGCATTTGTTGTTGAGTCTATCATTCACAACCAAGGTAAGATGGTTCCTTGCTCTGTTTACTTGGAAGGTGAGTACGGTGAATCTGATCTTTGCATCGGTGTTCCTGTTATCCTTGGCAAGAACGGTATCGAGAAGATCGTTGAGTTGGAATTGACAGCTGAAGAGAAAGAGTTGTTCGCTAAGAGCGCTGCCGCTGTTCATAAGACTAACGAGGCTTTGAAAGAAGTGGGTGCACTTTAATTTGAATTTCTATTAAAGCGATAAAAGAGGCTGATCCTTCGGGGTTGGCCTCTTTCTTTTTATGTGGATACGGACAGTTACGACGGAACGAAGATAATATTCGTATTTTTCAATCTTTGAAGATACATACGTATCTCCATTGATTTATTTCAAAAGATCACGGTAAAGCATTTATGACAAAAGTACAGTTTTTGTTTGAATATGAAAAGCCTTCACTAGTTCAATACGAGCTTCACTAAGTTTATTCGTTTCATCCTAAACCGGTAATTACTGCTTCAACTTTCCAGCCTCATTTAATACTTTCAGGAAGTTGCTCCAAGCTTTCTTTATCTTTTGCATGTTTTCGTCCCTTTCCTCTTGGTTCCTTACCTCATTTTGTAGAACATCTACAACAGGATATCCATCATATAAATAATATCTCTGATAATCCCCTAATAAGACTGGGGCATTATAGATAACGGAACTTATCGAAGAGATACTGCCTACCGTGAAGTGACCGTTTCCAGCTATCCGGAATTCAACCTTCTCATTGCCTCGCACGTCTTGCTTGATAGAAATATTCTTCTCGAAAACGATTTCTTTTGTAACTGAATTAAAAGATTTGATATCATCCGGGACTTTGATCACTTGTCCGGTAGTAGCCGTATCAAAATTTTCCTCATCATTATCGCAAGCGCAATAACCGATGAGAAATACAGACATGATAAGATATAATAAAAATGACTTTTTCATATTAAACCTCCTTTATTGGATTTCATTGCGTGTTGTCTTATTAGTAAGACACTTAAAAAGAGACAAATGCTGCACGTTTACCATTATTTAACAAACATTATTAACCAAACCGTCCTTCCATTATATAAAAAAAGCCGGAGGAAATGATTTCCTTCGGCTTTTACCTATCGTTTGTTATTGGTATTTATTTGAGAATACCTAATTTAGACTCACCAACGAAATCTATAATATGTTGGATCTCCTTACTCATCGGAACCTGATCCTTTATCATTAACAAGGCATCCGTAAGGCTGCTGTTTCCTTGGAAGATGATCCGGTACGCATGACTGATGTGCTTGATAACCTTTTCACTGAATCCCTCATGAGACATGATGAAAGAGTTCACGCCATAATACGTGGTAGGCTCTTGAGCCGCTACGATAAAAGGAGGTATATCCTTACGGAAACGACAGCCGGTTTGAATCATCGCCCAAGCCCCAACCCGGGATCCTTGGCTCATCAATACATTGCCTCCAAAGATCACATAATCTTCCAAGATACAATTTCCGGAAATCTTACTACCATAGCCGAATACACTACGGTTTCCGATCTGCGTATCATGAGAAACATGTACCCCCTCATGCAAGAAATTACCATTACCGATACTAGTACGTCCTTCCGCTGTCGAGGAACGGTTAATCACCACATTCTCACGAATCACGTTGTCATCTCCGATTACGGCAATCGTATCACCTCCCTTATAAAAGAAATCCTGAGGCTCAGCAGCGATAACAGCTCCGTTAAATACACGGTTGCGATTTCCCATGCGTGTACCGCTCATCAAGCTGGCATGAGGCATGATCTCGCAATCATCCCCGATCTCCACGTTCTTATCAATGTACGCAAAAGGATGAATCGTAACGTTCTTCCCGATCTTTGCGCTTGAATCTACATATGCTAATGGACTAATCATAACTTTACTACATTTAAAGGTTATTATTCTCTACCACCACCGATGGCACTGTATAAACTGACAACCGCTTGCATACGTTGCACATTGTCGGACACTTCCGTCAACTGAGCGCTCAAGAGGCTCTGCTGTGCGGAAAGGATTTCCAAATAAGTAGATTGAGCCGACTGGAACAAGGCGCTGGTATAAGCCACCGCTTTCTCTAGCTGCTCGATCTGCGCTCTATCTTGGACAAGCTTCTTGCTCGTGGCATCATACTGATGTAAAGCATCACTCACCTCCTTACCTGCTTCCAGAATTGTCTGCTGATAATTCATTTGAGCGATCTTCTCTTCTGCCTTCGATACCTTCAAGTTAGCGACCAACTTACCATTGTTGAAGATCGGTTGGGCCAACGAAGCCAAAGCTTGAAACATAAATTGGCCCGGATTGGCGACAGAGATGCCTGAACCATTCGTCCAGCCTGCTGTCGCCGTGATATTCAATCCCGGATAAAAAGCGGCACGGGCTTTGTTCGTCGTATAATAGGCACTAGCAAGTGTCATCTCCGCGATCTTCACGTCCGGACGATTCTCTAACAATTGCAAAGGCACACCCACCATGATATCCTCCGGCATTACTTGTTCCTCCAAAGTACCCCGATCAATCTGTTGAGGGGCCTTAGCCAATAACACGGACAATGAGTTTTCCACGCTACGCACCTGGCTCTCCAACTCGATCAACGAGCCGGAAACCTGATGGTAAGCGGCACGCATTTGCGTCACGGCAGCCTCGGTAGCCATACCCGCTATCTTCATAGCCTCCATGACACGAACATTCTCTTTATAGATATCAACCGTCTTAGCGGTAATTTCCACCTGCCGATCAAGCATCAACAAGGTATAATAAGTATTCGCTATACCACCGATCAATTGAGAGCGCACGGCCTGTCTTGAATACTGGCTCTGTAAGTAGGAAGCTTTTTGGCCACGGCTCGCGTTCAAAAGCTTTCCGAATAGGTCAACCTCCCAGCTAGCGGCCAAAGGCGTTGAGTAAGCCTTTACGTATTCGCTATTTCCAATCGATGTAATCGTCCCTTGGGGAGCGAAATTAATAGAAGGCAAGAAAGACAGACGGGCGGAAGTCAACAATACTTTCGCTTCCTCTACCCGAAGAACGGCTGCCTGCATATCTACATTATTGGCTAATCCCTCCTCAATTAACGCCTGTAACTTCGGATCACGAAAAACTTCCTTCCAAGGAAGGTTTCCCATATTGGTCGTATCCGCGGAGGCTAATGTATCAGTCTCGGAAACCGGATCACGATAAATTCCCGTCGCATCGATGGAATCCGGACGCTCGTATGCCTTATAGATATGGCAACTGCTTAACAAAGCAGTCGCACATACCATATATATAATTTGTTTCTTCATTGTCATCTCTTATTTTATTTTAGCGTACTGTTCTATTTCCGTACTCATATCGCTGTTATCCAAATCTTCCCATTCGATCGGCTTGAATTTCTCCTGTAAGTACTGGAATACCACGAACAAAACCGGAACAATAAAGATCTGGAAGATCATACCGATGAACATACCGCCAATAGCCGCTGTACCCAATGTACGGTTACCGTGCGCTCCTACTCCGAACGCGAACATCATAGGCAACAATCCGACCACCATCGCCAATGAGGTCATCAAGATCGGACGCAAACGGGCGGCGGCTCCTAATACGGCAGCCCATGTGATACTCATACCCATACGACGACGTTCCAAAGCGAACTCTACGATCAAGATAGCGTTCTTCGCCAACAAACCTACCAACATGATCAAGGCGATCTGCATATAGATATTGTTAGACATGGTTCCTACGATCATCTTCAACGCCGGGATATTTCCCAAAGCGGCCCAACCTTGGACGAACAAGAAGCTACCCATCAAACCGAACGGCACGGAGAGCAATACGGACAAAGGAAGGATGTAACTCTCATACTGCGCGCTCAACAGCAAGTAAACGAATACGAAACACAACAAGAAGATCAAAGCCGTCGTACTGCCACTCGTACTTGCCTCCTCACGTGCCATACCACCTAACTCATAGTCGAAACCTGCCGGAAGCGTTGTCTTAGCCACCTCGTCAATCGCTTTCAACGCCTGACCACTGGTATAACCATCCGCCGGGGCAACCATGACCTTGATGGCGGTATACATATTGAAACGGCTGATGATATCCGGGCCATATACCTTCTTCATCGTAATGAACTGGGAAATCGGAGCCATATCGTTACCGCTCTTTACCTTGATGTTCTTCATGGACTCCATATTCTTACGCAAATCGGGATCCGCTTGCACCATTACACGGTACATCTTACCGAAACGGTTGAAGTTAGAGGCATATAAACCACCATAATATCCCTGCAAGGTAGACAAGATGTCCTTCGGACTGATACCGGCTTTCTTACAAGCGGCAGCGTCGATATCGATCTCGTATTGCGGGAAGTTCGGGTTAAACGTAGTTTGAGCGGACTTGATCTCCGGACGTGCCGTCAAAGCAGCCATATATTCCTTGGAGATATCAAAGAAACGATCCAAATTACCTCCGGTCTTATCCTGCATATTCAACTCAATATCACTGGACGCAGAGTAACCCGGGATCATAGGCGGCGTAAAGAACAATACCTGAGCGTCTTTCACGATCTTTTGGGCACGCATGAACAAACTACCATATACGATATCCGAGTTCTGCATCATAGAACGGTCTTCCCAGTCTTTCAACTTGATGATAAATGAGCCGTAAGAAGGTCCTTGACCACCGATAAAACTGAAACCAACAACCGCCGTACGCGACTCTACCGCCGGATCCGCAGCGATCAAACTATCGACCTTATTCATCACCTCATAGGTACGCTCCTGGGAAGTTCCCGGTGGTAACGTAACGGCACCCATGATCGTACCCGTATCCTCGTTCGGCACCATACCGGTAGGCGTAACCTGCATCAAGAATACCAATACGGCGATACAACCGGCGACAATACCGAATGAAAGCCATTTCTTCTGGATAAAGAACACGACCTGCTTCTTATACTTAGCTAGCAAAGAATCGTAAGCCGCATTGAATGAGGTATGGAAACGGGAAATAAATGTCGTTTTCTTTTCTTTATGCTCCTCATCATGCGGTTTCAGGAATATCGCACACAAGGCGGGACTCAATGTCAAGGCGTTCAAAGCGGACAAACCGATAGCGATCGCCATCGTCAGACCGAACTGGCGATAGAACGTACCGGCCGTACCTCCCATGAAACTTACGGGAATAAACACGGACATCATGACCAACGTAATGGAGACGATAGCGCCACCCAACTCACTCATGGCATCGATAGAAGCGAGTTTCGCCGACTTGTACCCTTGGTCCAACTTGGCATGGACACCCTCGACGACGACGATCGCATCATCGACCACAATAGCGATGGCAAGCACCATAGCACAAAGAGTCAACAAGTTGATACTAAATCCGATCAAGGATAACATAAAGAAGGTACCGATCAAGGCAACCGGGATAGCGATAGCCGGAATCAACGTAGAACGCAAATCCTGCAAGAACACATATACCACGATAAACACCAATACGAACGCCTCCAACAAAGTCTTGATTACCTCATGGATAGAAGCGAACAAGAAGTCATTGGCATTCATGGAAATATTCACCTTCATTCCGGGAGGCATTGTCAACTGAGTTTCCTCCAGCAAGGTTTCAATGTTACTAATTGTTTCCGTAGCGTTGGTTCCCGGCATCTGGTAAACGATACAGGTAACGGCGTCGTGACCATTTACACGGTTGATAAAGTTGTAAGTCAAACGCCCCAACTCGATATCGGCGATATCTTTCAAACGCAAGACCTCACCATCCGGCAAAGCCTTTACAACAATCTGCTCAAACTCATTAGCCTCTTGCAAACGTCCTTTATAGCGGATCGTATATTGGAAAGACTGATTTCCTTGTTCGCCGAACGAACCCGGAGCGGCCTCTACGTTCTGTTCAGACAAGGCAACGGTTACGTCGCTCGGACTTAATTTATATTGGGCCATCACATCCGGCTTCAACCAAATACGCATGGAGTAGTCTGTACCCAACACGTTGGCATCACCGACACCCGGCACACGCTGGACTTCCGGGATCAAGTTAATCTTTGCGTAATTCTCAAGAAACTCTGAGTCATAACGATCATCTTCCGCATATACGGAGAAAACCAACAACATTGAGTTCTGACGTTTCTGGGTCGTCACACCAATCTGCGTTACCTCGGCAGGCAACAAACCTTGTGCCATAGATACACGGTTCTGCACATTGACAGCCGCCATATCCGGATCCGTTCCTTGCTTAAAATAAATGGAGATATCCGCAGAACCATTATTAGAGGCATTGGAACTCATATACATCATGTTCTCAACACCATTGATCTGGTCTTCCAAAGGCGCGATCACACTATTCAATACCGTTTGCGCATTGGCACCCGTATAAGTTGCCCTTACCGAAACGGTTGGAGGGGCGATATCCGGATATTGGGTAACCGGCAAGGAAATCAAGCCTAGGAAACCCAAGATGACAATCAAGATGGAAATCACCGTGGAGAGCACCGGGCGGTTTATAAATCTATCTAATTTCATATCTTTCGTTTTTACTCGACAAAAGCGAATATTTGTCTTATTCTATATACCTATTAATTAAAAGCAGTCTGTAAATTACCGTCATGCTGGTCTTTCAAGGCCTGATCGTACTTTGCCTTTTGCTGCTCACGAGTAATCGGCTGGATTTCCTGGCCGTCTTTCAAGATCTGTACGCCTTCCACGACAATCTTATCACCGGACTTCAAACCTCCCGTCACTAAATAATTTTTGCCATCATTCAAATTGGAAACCTTGATCTCGGTATTCTTCACGGTATTATCAGGCTGCAATACAAATACGAATTTCTTATCCTGGATCTCCACGGTAGCCGATTGAGGGATCGTAATGATATCGTTCATCGTATATGGGAAGATAATATTACCAGTACCACCGCTTCGTAAGACATTTCCCTCGTTAGAGAAAATAGCACGCATGCTTACAGAACCGGTAGATTGATCGATAACACCGCTCACGGCATCAATCTTACCCTCATGATGGTACGTAGAGCCATCCGCCAATTGCAGTCTTACGGCCGGCATCTTCTCTAATTGCTCTTTCAAGGTACCACCGGCTTTCGTCAATGCCAATAGCTCCTTTTCCGTCATAGAGAAATACACATACATATCACCGATCTCAGATACGGTAGTCAACGGTTGAGCGATCGAAGCGCTTACCAAGCTACCTACACGATACGGGAATGTACCGACAACACCGTTCGAGGGACTTGTAACCGTACAGAAAGACAAGTTCTGGTTAGCGCTAACCAATTGAGCCTCCGCCTGCGCCAAGCTCGCTTTTGCCGACATCAGCTGGTTCACGGCAGTCTGATACTCGAAATCACTGATGATTTTCTGATCAAACAAAGTCTTCTTATTCCTCTCGGTCAATGTTAAAGTGCTTACGTTTGCCTTCGCCATCTCTACCGCGGCCTTAGCCTGACCTACCGCGGCAGCGTACTGCGTAGGATCAATTTGGAACAACGCCTGTCCTTTACGAACCGTAGCTCCCTCATCCACACATAATTTCACGATAAATCCAGAAACTTGAGGACGGACTTCGATATCCTGCGTACCTTTGATGGTAGCCGGATAGGATGTTGTTTGGTCGCTAGTCGTTGAATTGACCGCCATCACAGCGAACTCAGCATCCCCTAATTTCATACCACTCTGACTGTTTCCACAGGCAGTTAATAAAGACATACCAACCGCAAACAATGCGATCTGCCTTAACTGAGTAATCGTAATTTTCAGCATTCGTTTATCCATATTTGTATATAATTATATATTCAAGGCTGTTTTTCAGTTACCTTCTCTTTCTAACCCAAGTGGAGATCTTTTACATCTATTCACACAATAGGGTCTTTACTCGCTGTTTCATCCTACAAATGTAGAAACTTTTTACACGATTTTCTGTTTCCTACTTATCTTTTTCACCTAAATTAATAGCACTTAGAAGGAAGCACCTGTTGAAATACTTCTCTTTTGGTTTCAAACGAAAATAAAATTGTTTTTTTCAACAATATATTTTACATTTGTGTCCACACACAATAAACAAATATTATACATTATGGAACCTAAATTTATAATATCAGAAGTATTCAGTACCGCATGGAAGGGAACGAAGTCGCAGCTATGGATATTAGCCGGATTATTAATCGGATATTGTATCTTGTCTTTCACGCTGACAGCGTTCGCGATGCCCATGCAAAGTTCTATGATCGGTAAAATCATCGTAAACGTGATCAGCGCGTTATTCTCCATTATTTTCTCCTTAGGATATATGAAAAATATATTTCAGGCGTTGGATGGGGAAGAACCTCAGTTTTCCGCATATGGACAACAGACAAAGAATATCATCACCTACTTTCTAGCGAGTCTTATCACGGGATTTGTCGTATTGGCGGGTTTCTTATTTTTTATCATCCCCGGTATTTATCTGGCATTGCGCCTTCAGTTCTTCCAAGCCTTTATTATCGAGGAAAACGCCGGGATTATCGAGTCTTTGCATAAAAGCTGGGAGATAACGAAAGGACAAGTATTGCCTCTGTTCATTCTGGCGTTGGTTATGATCGGGATCCTGATATTAGGATGTATTTTGTTCGGTATCGGAATTTTCGTCGCCGTTCCTCTTATCTATATGATGTATGGCTACGTTTTCCGTAAATTGAACACTCCTCTTCAAATACTCGAATAAACAGAGAGGACGAATACACACTACAATCTATACCATGAATAAAAATTACAGGATAAAAGATATCGCCGAATTATCCGGTGTATCGACCGGTACGGTAGACCGCATTTTACATGAGCGGGGAAAGGTATCGGAGGACGCACGGAAAAAGGTGGAGAAAATCTTAAAAGAAATTGACTATCAACCAAATCTGATAGCCCGTTCTTTAGCGTTGAAGAAAAAATATCATTTCATCGCTTTGATCCCTTCTTTCCATGAAGGGGAATACTGGGCGAAACTAAGCCAAGGGATAGAGAAAGCGGAACGGGAATTGTTTAGCTATAATATAGACGTCGAGCAAATCTATTTTGACCAATACGATAGCAACAGTTTCGACGAATTAATCCCGAAGATTGAGACCGCGGATTGCCAAGGGGTTATCATCGCTACATTATTCAAGCAAAGTGTCTTGACCTTGACCCCGCGGCTAGACCTGAAAGGTATTCCTTATATATTAATCGATTCTTTTATCGACCACACGAATTGTATCTCTTACTACGGAACGCATTCATATGATTCGGGGTATATAGCGGGACGCCTTTTATTCGAGCAAATCCGTCAAGAGGACGATTTAGTGATTTTCCGTTTCACCCGTAAGGGGGATTCATGTTCTACGCAAGTGCAGAAGCGAGAGGAAGGATTCCGGGATTATCTCGCCAATACCTCATTCAAGGGAAAGATTCATTTGCTGCATGTGCACGCGGATGACCGAGAAGAGAATACGAGACTACTGAATACTTTCTTCGACAAATATCCTCAAGTAAGAATCGGTATCATCTTTAATTCGAGGGCCCATTTCCTTGGAGATTATCTAAGTAGCGAACGGCCGGACTATCCTTTCAAGCTTCTTGGCTACGATGTGATAGAACCGAATGTCCGTTATCTGGAAAACGGCTTGATCACGCATTTGATCGCCCAGCGACCGGAGGTACAAGGATATCATTGTATCAAGGCACTTTTCAGGCATTTGATCCTTAAGGAGAAAATTGAGCCTGTCAATTATATGCCGATCGATATCTTGGTAAAGGAAAATATACAATACTACAATAATTATATCTGATGAACTCCTTATTTAGCGTAAAAGAGAAAGTGATTTTGTTGACCGGAGGCTATGGTATATTAGGAGCCTGCATGGCCAAGCACTTGGCGAGAGAAGGCGCGTACGTCGTAATCCTCGGACGAAACGAGCAAAAAGGATCTGCCTTGGTTGGTGAGATTAAAGCGGAAGGGGGCGAGGCCTTATTCTTGGTTTCAAACGTACTGGATAAAGCCTTGCTGGAGCAAAACAAGCAAGAGATATTGAAAGCATATGGGAAGATTGATGTTTTAGTCAATTTGGCGGGTGGCAACCAAGCCGGAGCGACGATTCCTCCCGACAAGACGATCTTTGATCTGGATATCGATGCTTTCCGGACGGTCGTGGACCTGAACTTATTCGGGACCGTACTGCCGACAATGGTCTTCGCCGAGGTCATGGTGGGACAAGGGAAAGGAAGCATTATTAACATCTCGTCCGAATCATCCCTACGCCCATTGACTCGTGTGGTTGGCTATGGATGCGCGAAAGCCGCTATCAACAATTTCACGCAATACATGGCCGGGGAGCTAGCGATTAAATTCGGAGAGGGCCTGCGAGTGAACGCCATGGCACCGGGATTCTTCCTTACCGAGCAGAACCGGGCATTGATGAGCAATCCGGATGGATCACCTAGTGATCGTTGCAACACGATCGTCGCGCACACGCCGTTCCGCCGCTTAGGAAAACCGGAGGAGTTACTCGGTACTTTACAATGGCTGGCGAGCGACGCCTCCGCATTCGTAACCGGTACCGTGATCCCCATAGACGGAGGTTTCGACGCTTTCTCCATCTAAATAATGTGCCAACCAGCCATGCATCAAACCGCATTGGCATATTGGCACATTGATAAATTTAAAAATTATTCATTATGTATCTATGTGAGCAAACTTGGCGTTGGTACGGACCGAATGATCCTGTCAGCCTTTGGGACATCCGTCAGGCGGGTGCCACCGGTATCGTAAATGCGTTGCACCATATCCCGAACGGGGAAGTTTGGACTACGGAAGAGATTCAAAAGCGGAAAGCCTTGATCGAATCCGCCGGATTACGGTGGAGTGTGGTTGAGAGTGTGCCCGTACACGAGCATATCAAGACGCAAACCGGGGATTTTCAAACCTATATAGAAAACTACAAACAAAGCATCCGTAATCTGGGAGCTTGCGATATCCGGGTAGTTACTTACAACTTCATGCCGGTATTGGACTGGACTCGTACCGATTTGGCTTATACGATGCCGGATGGTTCCAAAGCCTTGCGCTTTGAACGCGCGGCTTTTATGGCGTTCGACTTATTTATATTGAAACGACCGGCGGCGGAAGCCGAATATACGGAGGCGGACAAGGCGAAAGCCAAGGCACGCTATGACGCTATGAGCGAGGAAGACCGCCAGCTGTTGGTTCGCAATATGATCGCCGGACTACCCGGCTCGGAAGAGACTTTTACGATCGAGCAGTTCAGGGAAGCGTTAGACCGTTATAAAGATATCGACGCGGAGAGACTTCGCTCGAACCTGATCTATTTCTTACGGGAAATAGCTCCCGTGGCGGACGAGGCCGGTGTCAAGCTCGTTATCCATCCGGATGATCCCCCCTATTCCATTCTCGGGCTTCCCCGTATCTTGAGCACGGAAGATGATTTCCGGAAGTTAATAGAGGCCGTGCCGAATCCTAGCAACGGGCTTTGCCTATGCACAGGTTCTTTCGGTGTCAGAAGTGATAACGACTTGGCCGGGATCATGGAACGTTACGGGGATCGGATCGATTTCGTTCATTTCCGCAGCACGCAACGAGACTCGGAGGGTAATTTTTTCGAGGCGAACCATCTGGAGGGCGATGTGGACATGTATGGTGTCATGAAAGCCTTCCTTGAATTGCAGCAACGCCGCCAATGCTCCATCGCCATGCGACCGGATCATGGACATCAAATGATAGACGACCTAAAGAAGAAAACCAACCCGGGCTACTCCTGCATCGGACGTTTACGGGGTCTGGCCGAGCTACGGGGATTGGAGATGGGTATCGCCTTATCCCTGTTCAAAGGACATTAAAAAGATAGCGTCTTACAGTTAGCGCAGTACTGTGTACGAAGTACCGCAGTACTGTGACTGAAGTACTACAGTACTCTGCACGAAGTATTGCGGTACTCAGCACGTAAGTACTGGAATACTTCGTACACAGTACTGCCCTATTTATAGCACAAGGCTACCTCGACCCTATGGGGGAACATCACAAACCGAACAACCGGGGAATCAATAAGCTTAAATCCGGCAAGAAGGCCACCAAGAACAAGACAATAACCATCGCCGCAAACATCGGCAGCAACGGACGGATCACCTGATCGATCTTTGTCCCCGCTACGCTACATCCGATAAACAATACCGAACCCACCGGTGGCGTACATAATCCCACACAAAGGTTCAATACCATCATGATCCCGAAATGTACCGGGTCCATCCCCAATTGCCCCGTCGCTATCGGCAGGAAGATCGGGGTAAAGATCAAGACAGCGGGCGTCATGTCCATAAAGATCCCGACAATCAATAGGATCACGTTGATAAGTATCAAGATGACCACCGGATTGTCGCTTATACTTAGCAAAGCGGCACTTACCGTCTGAGGAATATTCTCATAACTCATGATCCAAGACAAACCCGTACAGGTCGCCACCAAAAGAAGGACGATAGCCGTAGTCTTGGCCGATCGCAATAACACTTGCGGCAATTTAGCCCAAGTAAGTTCTTTATAGATAAAAGAGAGGATTAACGCATACAGCACAGCGATCGCCGAAGCCTCGGTAGCCGTAAACAGTCCCGCCAAGATTCCTCCGATCACGATCACCAATAGCATCAAACTAGGGATCGCCCTGAAAAATACCTTTGTCGCCTCCGAGAACGGAACACGTACGCCAACCGGATACCCCTTTCGTGCGGCAAACATAGCGGCTACGATCATGATCGCCACTCCCGTAAGAATTCCCGGTAGATAACCAGCCATAAACAAGGCGGATACAGAGACTCCACCACTCGCCAAGGAGTAAACGATCAAGACATTACTCGGAGGTATCGTCATACCGGTAGTGGCGGAAGAGATATTTACGGCGGCACTGAAATTCGGATCGTAACCGGCCTTTTTCATCTCCGGTGTCATAATACTCCCGATAGCAGAGGCAGCGGCGGCGGCAGAGCCACTGATCGCCCCGAATAACATATTCGCCACGACATTGACCACCGCCAGTCCTCCGGGCAATCGTCCGACCAGCACTTTAGCGAAATCGATCAAGCGCAAGGCAATGCCTCCGCTATTCATGATATTCCCCGCCAATATAAAAAACGGGATCGCCAGCAGAGCGAAACTGTCCAGACCCGAAGCCATACGCATCGCATAAGTCGTAAGGGCGGGAAGCGAGTCTATATTCACGAGCATCGTCAATATACCCGCCACACCGATGCTATACGCTACCGGAACCCCGACCACCAGCAGGAAAAAAAAACTTATCACTAATACGAGTATACCTATCATATCCATATCATCAGTCTTTTAAGAATTAGAGGAACGAAACAGGGCGATCGCATTATCTACCGCATAATAAGCGGTAAGCAATCCCCCTAGCGGCAATGCCAAATACACATATCCTAAATTAATCTCTAAGGAAGCCGAAGTAACTCCCAAATGAAAACGAGTGTATACCAGCCAAGCCCCTCCTACGATCAATACAAATACAGCGAATAAAAATACGATCAAGAAGATAAACAATCGCAAGAGCTTTCTGCGGGAAGGACGCATATGTTGAAGCAATAAATCGATCGCTAGATGCTCATTTTTACCGGATACATAAGCGGCCCCCAACAATCCCACCCAGATCAATAAATATCCGGCCAATTCATCCGTCACGGAACTCGGGGAAACCAGAATATACCGGCTTAATACCTGCCATAGCACATCCACGACCAAGAAAGCCATCAAGAAAATCAACGATAGCTCCAATCCTTTATCAATTATCTTTCTCATGGGTATTCTGTATTTGATCGATTAAATCATGAAAAACCGGATCATTCTTAAACCGCTCGATCATCGGGGCGGCGGCATCCATAAACGGCTGCTTATCCGGGTAAATAATTTCCACTCCGTGCGCTTCCATCTCCTCTAGCGATTGCTTCTCTTGCTCCGCCCAAAGTTTCCGTTGATAAATAGCGGCGGCGTCAGCGGCTTGTCGCAACCAATTACGTTCTTGTTCCGTCAGCTTCTGCCAAGTAGCCAAGCTAATGATGATCACGTCCGGACACATCGTGTGCTCATTGACTGAATAGTATTTTACCACCTCATGATGGAACGCTGTTGTCACGGAAGGCGTATTATTCTCGGCTCCATCCACGACATTACTTTGTAAGGCCGTATACAATTCACCCCAATCCACGGGAGTAGCCGAACCACCGAATGTCTTCATCATCTCCACGGCTATCGGGCTCTTTTGCACACGGATCTTCAGTCCTTTCAGATCCTCGGGAGTACGAATCTGCTTGTTTACCGTATAAAAGCTACGGGCCCCCGAGTCAAAATAAGCGAGTCCCCTAAACCAATAAGGTTCCGTTGATCCCAATATCTGTTTACCTACCGAACCATCCAACACCTCGAAAAACTGCTCACGGGAACGGAATAGATAAGGTATGCCAAATACCTTAAACGGATCGGCAAATCCTTCCAACGCAGCGGAGGAAACTTTCGTGATATCGAGACTTCCTATTTGAAGCAACTCTATACATTGATTTTCGGACCCCAATTGAGCGGAAGAATAAATGTCCATGCTCATCTTTCCTCCGGACAACTCTTTCAGACGCTCGTTCATATAGAGCAATCCTAAATGGACGGAATGGCTGGGGGGCAATCCGTGTGCCAGTTTCAGCACCCTTACTTCCTTTACCCCTTCCTTACAGGAGAAGGAGAAAGATACGCACATCAGGAATAGCAGGGCGGTCTTTAGAACTTTCATATTAGAAATGTTAACAATTCGTTGTTTATCGACAAATATAAAGGAAATAATCGAATTGTGCACGTACACAGAAGAAAAAAGTGGCCGCTTTCTTCCTGCCTATATTCACATACGGAACAAGAAGAGCACGGCCTTGATTTAACCTATTTCTCTAATGTTATGATGAAACATCGAGACGGTCAAATGTAGAAACAATCAAAGTGACCGGTCTTATATCGACCGTGATCTTATTTCACGAAAGCGTGAAACTTATTCACGCCTTTTCTCTAACAGCCATTTACGGATCTCCTCTATATCTTCCTTGTCCGCTTCTATAGTGATTGAATATCGCCGGGGTTCGTCCGCTAAATACACCTCCCGCAAGAAATCATAGGCTAAGACTTCCGATATACGCAGTAACAAATCAACATCAATACTGCTTCGCTTAAATATCTTATAAATATTGGTACGTTCATAATGCAACGCATGGGCAAAATCGGAAACCGAAAGTCCCCGCTCTTCCATTTTCTCTTTTATTAACGAACCGATATGTATCTCCTTTTGTTCTTTCATATACAAAAGCCGTTTTTAAGGTAATCTTATCTCATAAATAAACCCACATCTGAGAAAAGGTGTGTTACACTTTACCTTAAACCCGTCAAACTGCGGCACGACCAAATGCCTTGTACACAACAGAAATAAGGCAAAGGAACACACCAAATACAGGTGTATTCGCATTGTCTATTTCTCTGTGTACTTTAAATTGGTCGTTTTCAGTTTAGAGAAATACCAGCAAATACAATATCGTCATCCTCTCTGACCAAAGAGACAAACTAGTCCCCTCAATCATCGTATAATATCTCCATTTTACCTTTACAAAGGTAGGCAAATTCAACTATCAGAAAAAACACAAAGAATAAAAAGAAGTATAAACATATCGGAAATATAGGTCATTGAAAGAGGCTTTTTTATACTTTTGTGGTAAAACAATATCTAATGGCATCTAAAATACACAATGGAATACTCATTCTTACGCTAATTTTATTTGCGTCTTGCCGTACGCAAAAGCCTGCTCCACGCCCGGCCCCTCCCGAGACTGTGGATTTCCCTACGGCAAATATTCCTCTTCCCGTCGTGGATTTCAATTTCATGTTGCCGGAAGCTCCGGAGCTAGCGGTTTGTCATTCTCCTAGAAAAGATATCACGGAAGCCTTTACGCCCCGTGATAAAAGCCAGATAGCGATCAAGGACCCCAAGCTATTCGATGAGAATAACACGGAAATTATTGATTTATCCTTGATCCCCGCCGGGGAATACGCATTTCCCCTTCCTAATGGAAACGTGATCTCTCCTTACGGGGGAAGGAGAAGGCATCATTCCGGAGTAGATATCAAAACTTGTGCCAACGATACGATCGTGTCTGCTTTCGATGGTATTGTCAGGATGGCGAAACCATTCGCCGCCTATGGCAACGTTATCGTTGTCCGCCATTATAATGGACTGGAAACGATCTATAGCCACAACTCCAAGAACTTGGTTAAACCCGGAGATCGCATTCTCGCCGGACAACCGATCGCCTTAACCGGACGTACTGGCAGGGCTACTACCGAGCATTTACATTTTGAGACTCGTATAAACGGAGTTCATTTCAATCCGAATATCGTCTTCAACATGGCTAAAAGGAAATTACGTTCAAAATGTCTGGTTTGTACCCAGAAAGGTAATAACGTAATCGTCAAATCGGTTGATATATTACCCCATCAAAAGGCTGGTCCATACGTACCGCCACCTCCTTATAAATGGGTTTACAATGAATGAAAAAAGGCCTTACGGACAATCCGTAAGGCCTTTTTTCATTCCGTGGAGATGGAGAGACCATAACTTATACTGTCATACAGTATCAAACAATATCATATGCGTTCATGTTCAACGATTTCATGTGTTTTTAAACAGTCACTAAATATCATGTTATGTCATATGATGTCATGTTTTTTGCGTGTAAATTCGCGTAGTTACACGCAACACGTTTTTATCATGGAAATAAAGAGGAGCATAACGTTTGACGTAGAGAAAAGGAAGAAGGATGGGTTATTGATCGTAAAGAACGTACCTATCCGATGCATGGTTACGTTCAACCGGAACAGGATAACGTTTTTCACGGGGCATAGGATAGACGCAAGCAAGTTCGTCCCGGAGAAGGGCATCGTTAAAAACGGATGCTTCAACAAGGCCGGGGAAAGCTCTTCCGAGATAAATTCCGATCTTGACGATATACGTGCCACATTGCAAAACATATTCCGCCAATACGAGAGAGAGGGCGAGATGCCTAGCGCCAACGATATCAAGGAAAAGTTCAAGGTTGCGACAGGCCGGGTAAAAGAGGAAGAGAGGAAGCAGATATCCCTGTTCGATATCTACAAGGAGTTTATCGATACGGTAGGGAGGCAGAACGCATGGACGAAGACATCGCACTACAAACATAACTCGATCATGCACCTTCTGGAGGAGTTCAATCCACAGATCAAGTTCGATGACCTGTCGGAGGATACCTTGCAAGACTTCGTAGAGTTCTTAAGGGAATACAAGGGTATAAGGAATACCACGTTGAACAAGTACCTCCACTTCATAAAGCAATTCCTTTTATGGGCCGACGACAAGGGATACAACACGAGGAAGGACTATCGAAGGTTCAGCCCAAGGCTTAAAGGGGCTAACTTCGAGCTGAAGAAAGTCATATACTTGACATGGGAGGAATTGATGCGTATATATAATATGTATATAAAGGAAGGGACGTTATCCACAGTCCGGGACGTTTTCTGTTTCTGCTGCTTCACCGGTCTCCGTTACTCAGACGTATATAACTTAAGGAAGACCGATATCATTAACGGGAAGATTGATATCGTGACACAGAAGGACAGCGACAACATACAGATTGAGTTGAACAAGTACAGTAAATCAATACTTGATAAATACGAAGACATCGAGCTCAAGAACGGGAAGGCGCTGCCGGTCTTGTCCAATCAAAAATACAACATGCATCTAAAGGATCTCGGCAAGATGGCGGAGCTGGACTCCGAGATAGCCGAGGTATGGTACGAGGGCAACAAGCGAATACAACAGACATTCCACAAGTGGGAACGGCTTACTACCCATGTCGCAAGGAAGACGTTTGTCGTCAACGCCCTCATGTTAGGCATCCCCCCTCAAGTCATCATGAGATGGACAGGGCACAACGACCTCAAGGCCATGAAACCTTACACTCATATAGTGGACAAGCTGAAGGAGGACGAGATGAGCAAGTTCGATAAGATATAAACAAGCATCTTATATAAAAAACAAGAATATATTATGAACGAGGAACTAAAACAACTTTTGGAGTGGTTTGATAACTACGAGATAACATTTAACGAGATCCGGTTAAGCCCGTGTCAATACATATTTGACCTTCGGAAATTTATATCGGTTCAGACAAACTCTGTCCGGAAGAACTGGGAAAATCCCACATTTGAATATGATATTTTGAGCCTATATCAGCTTAAAAAGGTACTGGAGGAAAAAGAGAAAGAAAATATGCCGTAAAGCATAAAAAAATAGTCATTGAAGAACTTGCATACTATCAAATTTGATAGTATATTTGCAATACAGAAATAACAATAGAAAGGGCGGCAACCTATAAGCGGCATAAAATCATGAAAACTTTTAAGTACGAAAATGGATTCTCTAAGAGAGACGTTGAACTAAAATTAGTTTACAACCGGTTTCAGCAATTTGTCCATGTTGCCGAAGATGAATATTACGAGTTAAGCCATATATATAATGACTCGAAGAAGGGATGCTATAAAATAGTAGCCAGATTAGAGGATGGCAAAAAATTCAACGTGAACATGAATAATGGCGTCGCATATTACACCAACTTAGCGTTTTAAATAATTAAACGCTGAGCTATCGGCATGACGGGCAAATAAAAATGAAGACATTATATTGCAACAATCGTGAATTATTGGAGATTTTAGAAAATAATGGTATTAATATGATCTGCAATGAAAATATGCAGATAGAAATATCTGATGAAGATGCGGAAAAAATTGACAGTATTGTAAATGAGCTTGCTCCTGCTGCATCTGGAGATTATGCGATAGAAGATATAGAATGATCATTATGGAATATCTAATAAAAGTCTATCTATCGGGAGGCGACGAGGTACACGCCCGCTCGGAAGAATCCAGCCGAGAGGAGGCATGGAGCCGGCTAAAGAATAACGAGGAGTTTATATAAAATAGTAGAGGCCTACAATAATCTATGAAACAAATAGAACTTAATCTACCGGAGTGGGTATTTTGGGATGCCCATTCTCATGAAGGGAACTTATTGGGAGATCGGACAATCATCGAGCATGTACCCTCGGCTTCCGTTTTCGAGGTGTTTGATAGGGATTTTGACTTGATAGGGCTTAATCCGAATGTATTGACATTTAAATTCAAGAACGAAGGATCAAGAACCGAGAGGCTGTTGATGGCCTTGCATCATAGTTGTACTCTTGATCCTGTGGAAGACCGGGAAATGTTATTAGGGATAATGAAAAAATGTGCAGTATGGTACTGCAATTACTGCGATTGGGAGGACGCCCAAGATGAATAATAGAGAAAGAATCGGCAAAAGAATAGCTCAGCTCCGCATGGAGGCTGGCGTGTCTCAATATAAATTGGCGGAACTTACAGGCCTAGCCCCGGGTAATATCGCCCGGATAGAGACAGGTAAATACAGCACTGGTATAGACATCCTGTCCAAGATAGGAGACGCATTAGGATATCAGCTAGATTTCATCGAAAATAAACAACATTAAAAACTAATATCATGGCAAGAACTATCAATTATGAGCTAAAGGCTCAAAAGATCAAGGGTCAAATAGACGAGTTAGTAACCGCTCTTTTGGAGGAGAGGATAAATTCCTTTGACGAGAGCAATAAGAAGATAAAGATTGCAAATGTAGATCTTGAAGGGTTGAGCAATCTTGAGTTGCAGCAGTTACAAGTACGTGTATCTAAACTCTTACTAGAAAGGACAAAATAGTCCTATTTGTCGCATCCAAAAAGTATAACGCCCGTGTTTTTTCTGACACGGGCGTGTTTTATTGGTCTATTTGACTTATTATCATATTTAATATCTCTATGTTGAAAATTCGCTCGAATCAACATTCCTACGCTTGACATAAAGGCATCGCTTGGATATCTCAGGATTCGCTATACCACGGTTATACACTCTTACCGTCATTACCACTTTTCTTTTCTCTAAAAACAAATCTTCCGTCAAACGAATAATCTGCTCTACTCTATCGTCATAATCGCCAACCATATTAATTAGATTTTTTAAGGTAATAATTAAACAGTACAGCGAAAAAGTTTGTTTTACAACGCTCACATGTTATTAAGCAGAATCTTTCTCTCCTTGCCGGTTCCCAGACCTCTCGTCTCTCTCTTGCTTCAACGACTCGGCCAACAGGCCTATGAGTTTCTCGATATTCCGGCTGTTCCTCTCGTTCGCCTCCGCGTTTTGCTTGCCTTGCGCCGTTAGATCATGTATGATATCTAGCAACTCTCTTGGATTAAAGCCGTCACCTATTTCTTCCGGGATATCCACTGATCGTGCGGGTGGAACGTCAGAGGTTAGCATATCACCTTCACCTGTAAGAAGCCAAACTTTATTATAATGAGGATATACAGATATTATTTTATCAGCAATCTCTTCAGATATTTTCTTAATCTTTCCTTTTTGAAGGTCATATATTTGAGTAGGTACAACCCCAACACTTTTCGCAAATGTTGCTGCTTTCAGACCTTCTCTATCAAGAATAGAACTAATTATTTCTGATGTTATTCTCATTCTACTTAATTTTATTATATAGTAAAAAACTATATATATTTATTCCTATATCAAATTACTAAAACGATTCCACAAATCAATATAAAAAACATTGAAATATAGATAAATACGATCAAATGTCTTACTTGCAAAATCTACTAGACATACATTTTTACATAATATCCATAAACGCCCAAAAGTTAAAAAAACTTTTTATATAGCATTTTACTCTATAATAGTTTGATTGTATAGTAAAATACTATATATTTGTATCATCATTCAATCACGCACAAAGATACGATAAAGATTGAAATAACGAAATGGCATAAACATGCCAAAATGATATAAGGTCCTTTAGCTCAGACGAACAGAGCGACGGTTTCCTAAACCGCAGGTCCCGGGTTTGAGTCCCGGAAGGGCCACTAAAAAAGAGTTCTTTGACTTATTGAATAAAATCCTTATCCCCATAAGAGGATATACGCAAGAGATATAGGTATGGCGAGTAAGGTTATGATAGGCGAAGATACCGGAAGGGATGATGATCCCCGCTCCCGATGTAGTTTGATCGGTTCCGGCGTTGGAGTCTACATATTTAATAATGTATATACAAAGGTTAGATATTACGTCGTGTCAGTGAAGTACGGATATTTCCGTATCGGTGTCAAACTGTCTATCTAACGCATAAGATACACTCCCCTACCCGTCTATGATTCGGGTTCGAAACCGTTGGAGGTTGTGGGGGAGCTATTATAAATAAAAAGGAAATGTAAATCATGCAGAAAAAAGTGGAAAGCAAAAGAAAGATCAGAGAAATGAAAGTATCTGAGAAACTATCATTCCCTATAGAAGTGTTGGAGACGGTTAGAAATAACGTGTCTCTGTTAAACGCTAAGTATTATAGAGAGGGAAGAAAATGGTCTTCCGTATCAAACAAGGAAGAAGGGATCGTTTATGTCAGACGCTTAACATGACAGATCATGGAAAGGGTATTCACCGAGTTAACCGAGGAATGTGATTACACGGCCCAGTATTACGCCGTGGGATTCGAGAAAAAGGAGATAGCCGAGAAAAAACACAGGTCGTTGCATACTATCATAAACCAGCTAAGGACGGCTTTCGAGATACTTGGCGTAAGGAACGGAAGGGAATTGGCCATAAAGCTATGCGAGAGACTGTGCGATATAAAGGCTAACGTAAATATACAACAGATGGTTCATTCAGCCGTGGCGTGCGTCTTGCTACTTATCCTTTGCGTGGATTCTCATCTGGAAATGAGGAGGGCAAGGCAAAGGTGCCGGTGCATAGCTAGAATAGAGATATCCTCTAGGGCTTTTAGAGGCTGTAGAGGGAGGAATATAACATTATAACAATAACAATATGGAGAATATAGCGGAATTACCGGCAACCCAAGTGACAGCCGGACAACTAGCGGACTTGATCATATCAAGGCTAGCCACCCAAAAAGAAGAAGATCCATCCCGGAAGTACGTTAGGGGACTAGATTCCTTGGCGAAATTGCTCCAAGTAAGTACATCCACCATAGCGAGATACAAGAAGAAGGGGATTTTCGGGGATGCCATAAAACAAAATGGTAAATATATCCTAGTGGACGTAAAGCTCGCTCAGGAAAGGTTCTTTTCCAAAAAGACGAGACCACATTAACAAGTCTTCCGGCTTATGGTCTTATCGCACCTGTGACGCATAAGCCGGAAGAATCTACTTATAAATAAAAATTCCCCCACCCGTTATCATTCGGGTTCGAAACCGTTGGAGGTTGTGGGGGAGCGAACATTTAAAATAATAACAACATGAATGAGATTTATTGGATCACAAGATTAGATGCCATACAAACGTTGGCGATAATCGCAGTATTTATCTTGGGGATATTAATTGCCATATGCATTTCCTTATGGTTTATGGAAGATGACTTTGAAAACAATTCTAAGTTTAAGAACATGGCTATCAAATGTGCCGCCTATATATCAATCCCTATTTTTTTGCTAGTGTTCATCCCCTCTAAAAGGGATATGCTGATGATTATCGGAATAGGCGGAACTATAGAATATCTCAAGTCTAATGATACCGCCAAGGAGTTGCCGGATAAGGTTATCATGGCTATCGATAAGTTCTTGGATGATACAATAGAGGAAGAAAAATGAATAAAACCGATAGACCTATTAATAACCAAGTTTTATAACAATGAAAGAAAGAAGAATCCCACCCTAGGAAATGGCTAGGGCAGGTAGCGAACCATAATAAATTCATATTATTATTCAGGGTTACAGGGGGTTCGAGTTCCCCCGGCTACCACTCTTATCACAATTTGCACTGTTTGATGTTTATGTGTAATAAAGCTACCAAGACCTTAATATACCGCCGTGAGGCAGGCAATTAGATATTAGTTATTATTAAACTGTGCCGGGGAATCCCACCCCGGCAAACGCTCCCTTAGCTCAGTTGGTCGAGAGCATTCGCCTCATAAGCGAGAGGTCGCCGGTTCAAGCCCGGCAGGGAGCACGTTTCACCCCTAGGGGTGCTTATTCAATCAGAAAATCAGTCACAATTTACAAAGCAGGTCTCCGTCCGTGAGGATATGAGGCCTTTCTTCCGAATTTTAAAAACAACAATATATATGATAAAGAGAAACCAAGCATGGTTCTGGAAGATATTCCGGGCCATAAAGAGCATTATCATCTTTACTTTTAGGATGGTCTTAGCTACAATATTGGGACTGGCCTCAATAGTCGCAATCTTCGAATGGAATGAAAAACCTTCTCATATCCATTTACTGATATTTGGCATAGTATCAGTATTTGTTGTGATAAATCAAATCGTAATAATGACTTATGAGTCAGAAAAATGATTTCGGGGTGTTGTACGTGGTACAAGCCCCATCAAGACCGAATCGATCGAGGAAGGACGATATCCTAGACGAATTAAAGACACTTAGCAAAGAAGAATTGATAGAGATAAGAAAAGACATTGTAGAACTAATAAACGATAAATAAAATGGCTGCTATAAAATCTTACAAGGGATTTGACAAAAATTTAAAATGCCGGGATTTTCAATATGAAATAGGCAAGGAATATGAGATGGATGGAGAGATCAAGGTGTGTAGCAGAGGGTTTCACGCTTGCGAAAGCCCGTTTGATGTTTTTGATCACTATACTATGATAGACTCTAGGTTTTGCGAAGTAGAGCAAGACGGAAATATATCCAAGGAGGATAGAGGGACAAAGATTTGCTCATCGAAAATAAAAATAAAAGCAGAGTTAAAATTGGCTGACATGATCAATCTTGGAGTTGAGTGGCTAAAAGAGATCACATCACCTGAAAAAATAAAAACGAGCATAAAGGATAATTCGTCCGGCTACGGTGCCCAGATTGGTTCGTCCGGCTACGGTGCCCAGATTGGTTCGTCCGGCGACGGTGCCAAGATTGGTTCGTCCGGCTACGGTGCCCAGATTGGTTCGTCCGGCGACGGTGCCAAGATTGGTTCGTCCGGCTACGGTGCCCAGATTGACAGCACTGGCGAAGACTGTGTCATCATGTGCGCAGGTATTAACTCAGTAGCAAAAGCCTCAAAAGGATCATGGATAACACTATCCGAATGGTCTTATTCGGATAAAAAGCAAAGATATATCCCCGTTTGCGTAAAAACGGAATTTGTTGACGGGGAGAAGATAAAGGCGGATACATATTACAAATTAGATGGAGGGGTATTTAAAGAAATACAATAGCCCCAAGGCATTGCTTATCGGAGGATCGCATGAGAGACATCTACATCAAAGACCCCGACGGCGAACCGGAGTACGACGGGGAGGAAGAAACAGAATCCGAGGACGATCGGTATCAACGAGATTGGGAAACCAGCACTTTATATTGGTAAAGGAAATCATTCAAAATAAATAATCATGGAATCAAGCAGTTACGAGGTACTTCCAGTAGAAAGCCATGAAGTACAAATTTTACAGGCAGATGCGGTTGAAAGAGCAAACGTGGACTCACAAGTTGCGACCGCAAAAAGATATCCTAGAGATATCAGAAGGAGTATTGATAATTCCGTGGTAATGGCCACGATGAATCAAGACACGGCAAGGTCATGCAGTTACGCCTTGCCAAGAGGAGGGAAACCTATTACTGGCCCATCCGTACACCTCGCCAAGATAATCGTATCTAATTGGGGTAATATCAGGACAGAGGCCAAGGTTATCCAGATAACGGACAAGCAGATCATCAGCAGGGGTACATGCTGGGATCTGGAGACAAACGTAGCGTCCGCGTTCGAGGTTCGTAGGAGCATAGTGGATAGCAAGGGGAAACGTTACTCAGACGACATGATTACCGTCACCGGTAACGCCGCCAACTCCATAGCTTATCGCAATTCGGTATTCGCCGTTATCCCCAAGGCCATAGTGGACAGGGTCTACCAAGCCGCCCAGAAATTCATCACGGGGGATCTGTCCGACGCTGATAAGATATTGAAAACGAGGACTAATATCATCAATAAGTTCAAGAACGAGTACGCCATAACGGAAGAGGAGGTCATTAAGCTATGCGGCAAACAGACCAGCAATCAGATAGGCCCCGACGAGATCGCCATGCTGATCGGGATCATACAAGCGTTAAAGGACGGGGATACCACGGTAAACGATCTAATCCTTCCAATTCGCGAGACAAAGAAAGATGTCGATCAAAAAAAGGAGACGATGAGACAGTCTAAAGGCAAAAACAAAGAGGACATGCCATGAACAAGTACTCATCCTATACCAACGCCGAGCTGGAGGAGCATTTATCAAACTACCTTATCGACTCTTGGAGTTACAGCAAGGTAGCCTCTTTCTCCCGGAACGAGAAGGAGTTCGAGAAACGGGAGATTTACCGGGAAAGATCCAGATCATCCTCCAGCACGGTAGCGGGTAACGCCTATCATTCGGCCTTGGAGTATTTCTTCATGGAGCTACAGCGCAAGGGGCAGATAATACCGATCACGGAAATGGAGAGGGTAGCGTTCTCATACATAGAGGAGGTACACCCGAATGATTGGAAGATACAGAAAACGACACCTACCGTAGAGGAATGCAAGATCGAGGCCACCAAGAACGCCACGAGGCTTATCAATAACTTCTACGGGGAGAAGGATATCTATCTTTCCGGTATCAAGGAGATAATCGCCGTGGAATCAAGGTGCGAGGAATGGGTAACGATAAACGGGGTGGACATCCCCCTACCCTGCCACGCTAGGCTAGACTTGGCGATAAGGACGGAAAGCGGTCGGACGGTCATCATAGACCATAAGTCAAGGGCCAAGTTCACCGATGACGAGGAGCTAACGTTTATCTGCGGGAAACAGGCAATGACCTACGTCAAGTGCTATGAGTCCCGCTTCGGGGAGAATGTTGACGAGGTATGGTTCGTGGAGAACAAGATCTCGAAAAACAAGGACGGCTCCTCCCAGTTGAAGAAATTCGTGATCAATCTCGATAACGACACGAGGAAGCTTTACGAGGCCATATTGTACGAGCCGCTAAAAAGGATGATAGAGGCCGTGTCCGATCCGGATTACGTGTACATGATCAACGATAGCGACAACTTCGTGGACAGGGCCGAGCTTTATAATTTCTGGGCCAAGACGCTGATAGCGGAGGTCGATGATTTCAACGTGCCCGAGTCAAAGAAGGAATTGATATCGAAGAGACAGAAAAAAATACGGGACGCTTCCCTTGGATCGGTAAACCCCAAGGTAATATCCGAGTTCAAGAGGAACGCTTCCTCATTCATTCAATATGATTTATCCAATAGCAATATGACAAACAGCGAGAAAATAGAGCATATCCTACGGACATTCGGGGTGATCGTGAACGTGTCCAAGGAGATTAACGGGTACTCGTCAGACACGTATCTGCTAGAGGTATCCGCTGGGACAAAGATCACGACAGTGATGAAATACAAGCTAGACATAGCGAACGCGCTGGACGTGCCATCCATAAGGATGGGTAACGAGCTTATGGTGTATGAGGGAAAATCCTACCTCTCCATAGAATCACCGAAGAAAAGAACCAAGTCCTTGTACTGGGACAAGAAGTATATCGACGGCATGAGGATTCCCATAGGAACGGATAACTTCGGAAGGCTCGTGGTGTGGGATCTCGATAACAACTCCACGCCTCACGCCTTGATTTGCGGAGCTACCGGTAGCGGTAAATCCGTGTGTATCATATCCACGATAGAATACGCCCGCTTAGCCGGTATCCGGGACATCGTAATTTTCGATCCGAAATACGAGTTCTGTAATTATTCCTCCGAGAAATACATAAAGGTCTATAATGATATAGAAGAAATAGAGGCCAAGATGAAAGAGCTCGTACAGGATATGCAGGAAAGGGCTAAATCGAGGGCATCATGGAAAACGCTGGTGGTGTTCGATGAGTTCGCCGACGCGGTAGCGTCCTCCCGATCGGGAACGGAACTTGACATAAAGGAAATGGTCGAGGTTGGCCAGCGAAAGAACGCCTTCGGGTTCCTCGAGCCTAAAATGGAACTACGCACGGTCGGTCGTGAAAAGTCATTGGAGGAGAATCTGAAGATGTTGCTACAAAAGGGACGATCGCTTGGGTTCCGGATCATGGCGGCTACGCAAAGAGCGTCGGTTAACGTGATCACGGGAGACGCTAAGGTGAATTTCCCCGTACAGATATGCTTCCGTGTACCTAAGGAGATTGACTCCAAGGTTGTCCTTGACGAACCGGGAGCCGAGACGTTGGGCGGCATGGGGGACGGACTAATGAAATCTCCCGAGTATCTAGGTATCGTGAGGTTCCAAGGTTTTTATAAAAAATAACGGCCATGGTTAAAAGGTACCAGCTATCCGAGTCTTTCATTAAAACACTGTCCCGCCATCTATCAGTTATCCTAGAACACGTGGATTCCAAGGGAAGACCAAGGATAGCTGATACCGTAAGATTAGCCAAAAAGGATCTAAAGAAACTCGAGAAAATAATCCAAGATGAAAGAACTGATATTCTGCCTCAATGAGGCATGTTCTAAAAGACATTGCCTCTGTCATCAACGGAAAAAGCATTGGAAAGACCCGTCTAAAAAAGATGGGGAAACTGTAAGGCCGGAATCGGCCTTATTTGACGGGAATACTCCTTGCAAAGGATATGTCCCACAATACGAAAGAAAGAAATATGGTATTAATTATTAATAAGTTATGACAAATTGGTTTGAGTGCAAGGTCTCTTACGAGAAAATGCTGGAAAATGGCACGCAGAAAAAAGTAACCGAGCCTTACTTGGTAGACGCCCTGTCTTTTACGGAGGCGGAAGCTCGCATCACCGAGGAGATCCGCCCCTTCATCACGGGTGAGTTCACGGTAACAGACATCAAACGAGCTCGTTTATCCGAATTATTCTTCAACGAGAATGGTGATCGGTTCTATAAGATCAAGGTTTATTTTATCACGTTGGACGAGAAGAGCGGAGCGGAAAAGAAAACCGCCGCTACCATGTTAGCCCAAGCCTCTAATCTAAAAGAGGCCATAACCGTGCTAGAAGAAGGCATGAAGGGGACAATGGCGGATTATACCATAGCCTCTGTCTCGGAGACAATGATCATGGACGTGTTCCCGTTCAACGCGGATGTCAATAAGAGAGTTGTTGACATTGATAAAAAAGAGATAGAGAAATCATTGTCTGACACCTCTAAATCAATAGAGGATAAGATGAGAGAGTGCAAGGATATCATAACCCGTGATCCCAAGGAAGGGGACGGAGATCTCATTACGAGAACGCAATCCTTCATCAGGCAAAAGGCCGGGCATGACAAGAGCAAGTTCAAGGAGGCCGCAATAGAGATCGCCTTGCTCCAGAAATCACCAGCTTCCCAAGTATGGTTCATGGGATGTGGACAACTCTTAATTGAAGAGCTAGAGGTTTGATATTGATATTAGTGTGTTTTTCATGGTATTAGATTTAGTTTTTATCCCCGCCGTCCGTGAGGATATGCGGGGATTTCGGGCGGTAAGTATTCCGGGATGAAACGTTACGGAGTGCGCATGACGTAAAGAGGCCGGTTCGATCCCGGCACCGTCCACGAATAACAAACATATAATCATGGGAACAATACAAGATTTAGATCACTTGACAATGGCCATATACCTTATCACCGCAATACTCGGACTTATAGCAGTGATCTTGGCAGGATTCTTATTAATAAACGAAAAAAGAAAACATCCATGGGAAAAGTAAAGAACATAACCTCTTTAAAGAACAGACTAGACCGTATATTCTCCGTATTTATAAGAATAAGGGATGCTGACAACAACGGTTATTGCCGTTGCATAAGCTGTGGGAAGATCGTGCATTGGAAAGAGGCAGATTGCGGACATTTCGTCAACCGGTCACATATGGGTACCAGATACAGCGAGAGAAACTGCAACGCTCAATGCAGGTCTTGCAACCGTTTCGACGAGGGCAACAACATCGGTTATGCCAAGGGCTTGATAAATAAGTATGGTGTAAAAGTAATTAACGAGCTTGAGGTAAAAAAGCACTCTATCTCTAAACTCTCGGCATTCGATTACCAATTGATGATCGAAGATTACAAGAAACGAATAAAGGATTTGAGGGATCAGAAAGGCATAAAGGATTGAAATGGCTAAGAAGAAAGACGAGCAAGAAAAGGTGAAATGTGGCGATTGCGTGAACGGTAAGCCTCACAAGGGTCTGGCCATATGGTGCGAGATATTGAACACCGGGAGGGTAGCTAACTCCCTCCGGTATTGCGACAACTACAAACAACGATAACTTATATGAGAACGATCAAAGCGAACACTAAGGCAAACGGGGATATACTTCCGGAGCCTCAATTCAAGAGGATACCCGTAAGGGTTGACAAGAACACGATCATCCTCGTAAGGGAAGGTTTGAACGTGGAAGAGCATCTAAAAAGATTCAAGGAAAAGGATAACATTCCACCGGGATATATCCCGTGGTTCTAAAAAAAACTTCAATTTGTTTGGTATTTAAAAAGAGCTATCAATATGATTAAATCATGATAATAGAAATCTTAAACTATCTAAGAGAAAAAAGAGACATCAAACTGAGGATGTCTCTTTTAAGCAAAGCTGGAGGATATACGATACAAGAACTCCCAATGGTATATTCATTCGTTCTAGGAGGTTTCCACTCTTTGCTTGAGTTAAAAGAGTTCAGGGAATGGAAAGAGCAAAAACGAGACAATGAGGTTATCAATCCATCTCAACCGACACCACTATAGCACATCACTAGGATGCGTGTCCTATATTTTTAAAGCAAATCATTTGGCGTTTTGAATTTGAGTTGTATCTTTGCGATGTTTTCCCGCCAAGAAAACATTTACATATTAGTATCTAAGGTGGATTTTTTATATCCATCCGATTGCTTATATCTGCAAAGATAAAGAGCTGTTCGTATTCCTTTGTAGGCTACCTCAGATACTGATGTAGTGTTTCTTGGCGGAAAAATAAGGAAGCGAACAGCTTTCTTTTTGTACATAACTCAAATTTCAACTACAATGCCAAGAAACTTGAAATTAGAGGAGAAGCGAAGTATAGTAACTTCTACATCTACGCCTAACAGTGCGAGAACTGTATCCTACCGAAAGTTTGAAACCGAGAAGAACGCCAAGAACAAGGCGTATTTCTTCATCCTCTCCAATGGGCTTTACGATGCGTTTCGTGAGTTCTGTAACAACTATCATTCAAGTGATCCACACGAGGATTGCTTGGAAATTCTTTTGTCTAAAATCTAAAGAATAAAGCATATTAAATTTTAAAAGCCCCGGTCTAGGCCGGGGAGTATATCGTACACTTTAAATTTAAGTAATCATGGATATAAAGAAAATGTCAAACAGGGATCTCAAATATGGCATAGACCGATGCAACGCAAGGTTGGCCGGAATAATGCCAATGGGATACATGGACAAGGAACGATGCCTTCAGGCGTTGGAGCAATATAGGGAGGAATTATATAATAGAGGAATAATATATTGACATGGACACATCTAAAAAAACATTTCTTTTTAATGCTGATTGGTACGAGGTGTTAGTGGATTATCCTTCGGAGATCAGACTTGAAGTGTACGAGGCGGTTATTAGGTATGCCGTATCGGGGACACTATCGGAGCTGAGACCGCAGGCTAAAATGGCATTCTCCTTCATTAAAAGAGAAATCGATTTCAATCAAAAAAAATATGATGAGAGAGTATCCAACAATAGGGAATCCGGTAAAAAAGGAGGTAATCCAAATTTCAAGAAAGGCAAGTCAAACCCCTATTACTCAAAGGGTAAAGAAGATAACCCAACATTACCGAAGATAACCGAAGATAACCCAACATTACCGAAGATAACCCTATATGATAATGATATTGATAATGATAAAAAAAGAAAATATATAAAAGAAAAATTCGAGGCTTTCCGAAAATCATATCCGGGCACTAAAAAAGGTCTTGACGTTGAATTCAACAATTTTGTCAAAAAGCATAAGGATTATGCCGAGGTCATAGACTTATTGCCTTTAGCCATAAGCAAAGAGATAGAATGGCATAACGAGAAAAAGAATTCCGGCAATTGGGTGCCCGAATATCCGCACTTGACAACTTGGATAAACCAGCGAAGATGGGAGAGTGAGTTTGAAAATATAAACGAGAATGAAGACAAACAACAGAATGGATCGAGACAGGTCTACATCGTCCCAGATTGACGGGAAACTACCTCCCCAAGCCAAGGAGATAGAACAGATAATACTAGGGGCTTGCCTCATAGAGAGCGACGCTTTCGAGAAAATCGCCTCGGAACTATCTGAGGCCGATTTCTACGACAAGAGGAACCAATCGGTATTCAAGGCCATATCCGGGCTATACAAGGAGAGAAAGCCCATAGACATGATGACGGTCACCCAAGCGATGCTGTCATCCGGGGAGCTTGAGAGTATTGGGGGGCCGATATACATAGCCTCCCTTACCTCCAAGATCGGGTCTTCGGCCCATATACTGGATCATGCCATGATCGTCAAGGAGCGGTCCATACAGAGGAGGGGGCTAGCTATCGCCAACGACCTAGAGAACGCCATCTATTCCAACGAGGATATAGGGGACGTTCTTCACAAGGCCATAAACGGCTCAGAGACCCTCATGGAGGAACTTATCGGCAAGTCTAATGGCGAGCATATATCCAAGGCCCTTAAAGGCTCCATGAACGGTTTATACAAGCGTGTGGAGATGGCGAGGAAAAACATCCGATCCGGTGTTGACACGGGTCTTCACGACCTGAACAAGATCACGAACGGATGGCAGCCGGGAAACTTGGTGATAATAGCGGCTAGGCCCTCCATGGGAAAGGCTCTAAGGATGGATGCCAAGGTATTGACACCTTCAGGATGGAAACTGAACAAGGATCTTGCGATAGGCGACCAAGTTTGCTCCGTAGACGGGGCTGAATCACGTGTGACCGGCATATTCCCGCAAGGACATGTCAAGACATACATGGTCGAGTTCTCGGACGGTCGCAAGATCGAATGCTGTGGCAGCCACTTGTGGAGCGTAATATCTTCCAAGTTCAACGCCAAGGCCGAAAGGGTCGTATCTACCCTAGAGCTTATGGACTTGATAAGCAAGGAAAGATATTCCGGCAGAATAAGCATTCCTCGTTTCTCCGGGATATTCGGAGAAAAGAAAGATTTCGTGATCCACCCATATCTCATGGGAGTCTTGCTAGGAGATGGAGTCTTGAGCAAGGGGGTTAGCTGGTGCAAGCCGGACAAGTTCATCGCTGATAAGATCCAAGGTATGGTCGACTACGATGTTATCGTGTCGGATGATCGCTTCCTAGTGACCAACAAGGAGAACAGGAAGGTCAATAAATACCTGTCAGAGCTAAAGAGCCTAGGATTGTTGAATGTCCATTCCTACGAGAAGTTCATCCCGGACATGTACATTGACGCATGCAGGGATCAAAGGGTTGAGCTGTTGAACGGTCTTCTCGATACAGACGGGGATATAGACAAGAATGGGGCTATATGCTACAACACCACGAGCGCTAAATTGGCGAGAGGCGTACAAACACTTTGCTGGTCTTTAGGATATAAATGTTCCTTGAGAGAAAGACGCTCATTCCTTTATGGCGAGCGGAAAAGGAACAGTTTCAGGCTCGTGATCGTAGCGGACAATCCTAGGGAATGCTTCACGCTCCCAAGGAAATTCAACAGAGTGAGGCCAGACCGGAGGAACAAACCTTTGACCGTGATGTCCGTGACACCGACCAACCGCAGGGTTGAATGCCAGTGCATATCGGTATCGCATGAGAAGGCCTTGTACATAACGGACGACTACATAGTCACCCACAATACCGCCGTGATGCTTCACTTGGCCAAATCAGCGGCAAAATCCAACACGCCCGTGGCTATATTCTCGCTTGAAATGTCAGACATAAGCTTGGCTAACAGGTTGATCCTATCCGAGTGCGACGTAGATCCGGAACGGTTCAAGTCCGGGTATATGACAAACGAGGAGATCAACAAGGTAGAGACGGCAGTGAATGAGCTTTGGAGACTTCCGATCTACGTCGATGACAACCCGTGCGTGACGATGGACTATATCCGGTCACGATGTAAAATACTGAAGAAACAAGGCAAGTGCGGGATAATCATGGCCGACTATCTCCAATTGGCGGAGAGCGGTGAACGGGAAGGAAGCCGTGAACGTGAGGTAGCGAAGATGTCCAGAACCGCCAAGATCACGGCGAAGGAGTTAAAGGTTCCCTTTTTGCTCTTATCTCAATTGAACAGGGGTAATGAGGCCAGACCGGACAAGAAACCCCTCCTATCCGATCTTAGGGAATCCGGGGCTATCGAGCAAGACGCTGATATCGTAATGTTCATTCATAGACCGGAGTATTACAAGATCGAGGTCAAGGACAAGAACGGTAACGTAGAACGCAATTACGGAGAGTTGATCGTGGCCAAGAATAGAGATGGGGCCACGGGATTAGTGAAATTTAAGCATAATGACGGTATGACCAAGTTCTACGATTACGGGAGTTGTGACAAGGACATGCCATTTTAAAAAACAAATCATGGAAATAATCAACAGGCTGAAGAACACCCCTGCCGGTTTGATCGTGTTGGTAGGAGACATGAAAATTATCGTGGAAAAGTACAGGCCGTACTATAACGGGCAGAACAAGATCCCGTGCAGGGGATGCGTCTTCCGGGACGAGGGAGCGAGATTTTGCGAGTACAGCAAGGCTTGCATGGCTCATCTGAGGCCGGATCACGAGTCGGTGGTGTTCGCTAAAACAAATAAGGTTTAATCATTCATCATAGTTGAAAGCTACATTCATCCATGATGAGAGCAATAAAAAATAATTACATCAATGGAAAAAGAAACTATAAAGAACAAAGTATTTGAGATCATAAAGAGTAGACTTTTTTACAAAGATACGCCACTTACGATGGAATCCAAGCTGGAGGATGATCTATGGATGGACAGTCTTGACGAGGTAGAGATATTGATGGAGCTGGAGAAAGAGTTTGGCATATTGATCCCTAATGATGATCCCGGACGATGCCTTACCGTAAAGGACGTTGTTGATTATATGATCCGGAGGATGGGAGAATGAGACAATACAACGATTGGGAAGAGATCGACAAGGACACGAACGGCCTTGTCACCTCGCTAACCTACATGGTGCTTTTCGTTAACGACCAAGTGTATAACTACACGGTATCACTCATGGAGGCCATAAGGAATAGCGAGCACTACAGGCATAACGCAAAACGGACGGCCAACGCTATCGAGAGGGAGATAAACGCTTATAACACGAATATCTTCCGGATATCCAAGGCCAACAAGGAGGCGTTTGCCGAGATAACGCAAAGCATGGAGGAGGACGTGCAGCCTCACATAGACCGGTATTACTACACGATCAGCCAGATATTGCTGGATCACGGGGTATCGGGCTCATCTAACCGGATCGCATCCCTGTCATCCACGATAAACATGTTGGCCCAGATGTCGAGGATCACGATAAGCGATTTCGGCGAAAGGATGCGGGGGATCGTCCCGTTGGCGTACAATCCCCTGTCCTATCTAGATTTGGGCAGGGTAGAGTTCCTAAGCGACCGGTTATCAAGTGAGGTCACGGGAAAGGACGTGAGAATAAACTTAAATGAGCAGCCCGGGATCGTGAAGGCGTTCACGGCGATAAGCAACGCCTTGCTAAGGCCGGAGGTCTTTGAGAAGGCTTTCGACAGGGCGGGATAAATAAAAAACTATCAATAATGAAAGATGTAGAATTATTCAGGGATTCTTTCCAGAATTTTAAAACATATCAAATACCAAAGGCACAGCTTATAATAGCAGATGTGCCTTACAATCTTGGGAAAAACGCTTATGCTAGCAATCCGTCATGGTACAAGGATGGAGACAATAAAAATGGAGAAAGTGAGCTTGCGGGAAAGAAATTCTTCAATTCAGAAAACGAGTTTAGACCGGCCGAGTTTATGCATTTTTGTAGCGACATGTTAATGAAAGAACCTAAAAAGCAAGGTTGTTCTCCCTGCATGATATTGTTCTGTGAGTACGAGCAACAATTCATGTTTATCGAATTAGCTAGGAAATACGGGCTTATGAAATATATTCCGCTCGTTTTCCGGAAGAATTTCTCGGCGCAAGTATTGAAAGCGAATATGAAAGTAGTTGGGAATTGTGAATACGGTCTCTTGTTGTACCGGGAGAAGCTGCCTAAATTCAACAATGATGGAAGGATGATTTTCAATTGTTTTGACTGGGCGGTAGACAACGATACGCCTAAGATTCATCCTACACAGAAGCCTGTGCCGCTACTTCGCAGACTGATAGAGATTTTCACCGATAAAAACGACGTTGTTATCGATCCTGTAGCAGGAAGCGGAAGCACGCTATTGGCCGCAGCCCAATGTGGAAGAAAAGCGTATGGATTTGAGATAGATAGAATTTTTTACGACAAAGCAAACAGGCTTGTTTTATCAAGAATACAAAAAACATTGTTTTGATATGAAAGCGAAAATAAGAAAAACAGGGGAGATTGTTGATGTTATCGCCTTCAAATCTTCCGAAGCCTGTCCTGAAAAGGATTGGGTGCGCTATGTGGATTCCGAGGGGCTTGATCTCATACAGGAACTCAACGCTCTAGAGGATCTAGAGGTTATAGATAAGACGGAGGATAAAGCATGAAGAAAATAAAGAAAACCATTCATGTGTATAGCGAAGGCAAATATATGGGGAATATTATGTACAACCATAGAATTCCCCTGTTATCAGAAGAGGAACTTGAAGATGAGATATTAAGGCATTTCCCTAATCTTAAAGGGAAAAGATGGAATTTAAAATTTTGCTAATAAATAGAAATCATGAATCAAATTTGCACAACCAAAGAACAATCATACCGGCTATTAGAGGCCGGGGTGAGACCGGAGACGGCGGACATGTATCTTGACGAGTTCGAACGTCTGGTCGCATTTGAATATAGCAGGATTAAAAGTAAAGCGTATCAAGATACAGTATTGCCCACTTGGTCTCTATCCAAGCTGATAGAGATATTACCTACAAATATTAATGGGTATATTTTGATTGTAGACTTCGAAAATAAAGGGGTAGAATATTCAATGACTAATTTTTGCGATAGACTTGACTATCTTTATATTAAAGGTTACGAAAACCTATTTGATGGTATAATTGATTGCATCGAATGGCTTATCAAGGAAGGATACCTTGACAATAAATTCCTAACAGATAAATGCGGCGATTGCCGACTTATCGAGGATGAAGACGCTAACGGAGAGGCTTGGTGCTCCTTCCATCAAAAGCCGGTAAGGTGCGATAGCGAGGCTTGTAAGGATATTTTAGAGAAAGGAGGTGAAAAATGAAAGCAATAACCATAAAACAACCGTGGGCATCCTTGATAGTCCACGGTATCAAAGACATTGAGAATCGTACTTGGAGAACTAACTATCGTGGACGTGTGCTTATTCATGCTGCCGGTTCTCATGGTAAAAAGTTTAGCGTCGATTTAACTGATGCCCAAATGAAGGCTGCATTTGGTACGATTGCTAAAGAAACAATGTTTGGTAATCTGCCTTTTGGTACAATCATTGGCAGCGTAGAGATTGTGGATTGCGTAGTAAATCATTCATCCATTTGGGCAGAGAAAACAGAAAACTACACAGTCGGCATGAATCCTAAACTGCATGAGAATATTACAGGCAGAAAGGTTGTCTATAATTGGGTATTGGCAAACCCTGTAATGTTTGACAAGCCGATAACAGGCGTGAAAGGCAAGCTTTCGTTTTGGGAATTTAAACAATAAGTATTTCAATGGAAAGAGATATTGATATGGGACAGGCTGTAGAGGAAGCGGCAAAATTATTTGCTGATAGATGTAGGATTAATAATTTCCAATCGCTATTAGACTACCCTTATGATGATATAGATATGATAAATGCTTTCAAAGCCGGTGCCGAATGGCAGGCAAAGCAATCTCCGTGGATAAGCGTGAAGGAGCGGTTACCGGAAAATCAAGACATAGTATTGGTTAGAGGTGAGTACGGGGGCAAAGCCACCGCTTATCTACATGGCAAGGATAGCGGCTTTATCGTTTACGGAGAGGACGCTTATAAGGTATTCGGGGAGGTTACCCATTGGATGCCTATACCCGATCTTGAGGAATAGTATTAACCGAGCCTTCACGGGAAGGCTCATAATTAAAAAACAACGAATCATGAGCAAATATACATCAAAACAAATTGCCGAATCTGACGATCTGTTTGAGAAACAAATACGGAAAGTCAGAAAGTTTTATTTGAGTCGTAATCCCGATAAAATGATGATGCTTGAAGAAAGAAAAGCCGTTATCAAAGAACGGAATAAAGGTCTTTCCCCGGAATATGACAAGGAGTATTATTGTGGAACCTGTGGAGCAAAAGACGGTGCGGAGCATCCTAAAACCGGATATTGCTTTCACTGTGATACTGATAACTGGATTTCAAAGAATAACTAACAGCTAAGAATATAAAGTATGAAGAACGAATATTTCAACATGATATGCCAGAAGGCTCCCGAAGGGAAAATGATAATAATGGCCGTTGTTCCGGATAACCTTCTGGGTGAAGGATTGCCTCCCATTTTTGAAGTTCAGGCGGTAAAGCCGGTTCCAACAATTTACACCGGGACCTATCCTAAAATCAAGGTTATCTCTGAGACAATCAAAGATAGATCGGATTTGCAAGGTGAAGGTATTAATGGTATAGTCTCCGGAGAAAATTGGTATAATGTATCAAAAGAGGATAAGAATACTTACGGAATTAACATCTAAGAAAATATGAATGATTATAAAGATAAATATGGATATTCAAATCGGAGGAAAATAGAAGTTCCCCAAAGAGAGTTTACCATTCGAGGACATAAGGTGTCTGACATTAAGAGAGAAGATATTGAAAATTTCTGTAAAGCAAGAGCTATTCCACCTGAATGGTTGGTGAGTGAGCTTATCAAAGAAATTGATTAACGTAAAACTAATAAAAACTGAATCATGTTGCAAAGCAAAATAGATAAGGCCATTGAAACCCTACAGAAGTATGAAAAACTTGCTTTGAAATACTCTCCAAGCGGTTTTCATGTGGCTTTTTCCGGAGGCAAAGACTCACAGGTAATCTATGAGCTTTGCCAGATGGCTGGAGTGAAGTTCAATGCCTATTTCTACAAAACGTCTGTAGACCCGATGGAAGTACTTCGGTTTATCCGGTCAAACTATCCCGATGTGACTTGGCTGTATCCGGAAAAAACGATGTTTCAGCTTATTCTTAAAAAGAAGATGTTACCCCTCCGGAATCGTCGATACTGTTGTGAAGTAATCAAAGAACGAAGAGGATTGAATGAACTTGTAGTAATCGGTATAAGGAAAGAAGAAAGCGCACGCCGGGCAAAACGTAAAGAGTTTACTTCCGATTGCAAGCTGGGATGCGATAAACCTTTACTTTCTATCATTCTCGACTGGACAACTTCGGAAGTTTTCGAGTTTCTGAAAATGAGAAATATTCCCGTTTGTCCTCTTTACAAAATCATGGATAGAATAGGTTGTATTGGTTGCCCTATGAATAGTAAAGGCCAACGTTCAGAATTTCGAATGTATCCACTACACCGTCGAGCATATATCAATACAATAGAAAAGCTACGGACTTTATACGGAAAGTACTTAGAGTTCGACTCTGCCGAAGATGCCTTTAATTGGTGGTGTTCCGGAGTAAGCAAAGCCATCTATTTGGCTAATAAAAAACAATTAGAAATTCAATTTTAAGAAGATATGAACATGAAAAAGAAAAAAGTTACAATGCTAGCGATTGAACATTCAAAAAAGGTGTGTGATCCACAGCCAGAATCAATAGACCGGATGGATGTCAGAAGGTTGGTTATGGATGCTTATAGGATAGGTTATAATAAGGCTCATTCCGAGCATGTAAAGTGTATGAGCGATATTGTAAATATGAACTTGTCTGATATAGATTTTCCCGTGTTTACTCATACCAAAGAATTTAGAAATCACTTCGACTTCATAATGATGAAAATTAAGGAACACTTTAACGGAGAAAGATCCGCTATTGTCGATAAAAATACTTGATGAGCCAATCAAATCGAGGAATAAGTAAACTATAATATGTCATGAAGTTAGGCAAGCAAACGATAGTGTTCTTGGCCGTAAACAAGAATGGTGACGAGGTTATCCTTGATAACTTCCCCGTGCGGCAAGGAGAGGTATGGACGGACGAGAGATCGGCGCATGACGAGGAATATTTTTCCGTCGAGGATCACAACTCGGCGATCGTACTTCCAAAAGGCAGTATTTATAAATTAACAGGTAAATACTTAACGTGGGAAGACGACCCCATATCTCTTAAATCCGTCATTGAGACAGATTCATTATAACAGGCACATCAAGTGTCTAATCCGAGCCATCACCTCATAGAAGTTGACAGGCTCGAAATCCAAGGAATCCGTGAGGAGGTCTATCTCCCGTCTTACGGATTCCTTTTTCTTTTTATCTTCTTTTTTCTTTCCCATAACTCATCGTTTATATCGTTCCTGTGACGATGGCAATCGCAGATGAACATCCTTATCTCATCGGACATCAAGGCTCCTATATCGCCAGACAAGTAAGCGATAGGCTCCCCTCCGATCTCCATATCCAAGGCCAAGGACATATGATCCGTCAAATGGCGGCACTCATGGAACAGGGAATTAGCGAACTCCCTATAGGACGAGGTCCGGCCTATCACCATGACGGATTCCCGGCTGCGGTAATTAGAATAGGTCAGTCCCACGTCCAGCTTGCAGGAGCCTACGTTGCCATAAGCCTCCCGTATCTTGCTTTCCGGGCAACCGACCCTCCTCAATAGGGCTATGATATCGGATGTCCTCGAGCACGTGACGTTATACAGCACGTGGATCACCCAATCGTATCTCTTGATATGGTAATCCCGTCGTATCATCTCCTTACCGTCTTGAACTCCCGCTCTATCCTCCTCCTTTGTTGCCGGGTGAGATTGGTTGCCTTGAGATTGCCCACCACCTCGGATACCTTGTCAAAATCCTTCTCCGGCATACTCGCCAGCACGTCCTTGGGGGACTCTCCCTTCAAGATCCTCAGTATGTAGCCCCAGCCTCCCATCACATCATCTCCTCCCAGATTATAGGCGTGCCGGACCCGATGCAATCAGCGTAGAACCGGGTGAACACTATCCCGTCGTAAGCGTCCGGATCGTCGCAGACGTTCTTGACATAAAGAGCGGCGTACTGCTCGTTAGGCACGGAGGAGCCAAGATAATCGGCCTTGCACATGTTGGCGGCGTAAACATAGTCGTATCCACCCTTTTTCTTCACGTCCACGCTATACTTCTTCAGCATCTCATCCACCTGTTCCTTCGTGAAAGGGGTTATCTTGACCTTCTTCCCGTTTCCGTCCTCCTTCTCCATCATGGATACGGCCCAATCGCACATGGCCTTGGAGAAATGCCAGCCATACGCCTTCAGGTAGGATCGCATGCCGGAAGGGAAATCATCATACATATCTAGTCTCATATTCCTCTGTTTTTTAGGAGGGGGAAACCGGTCCCCCCTCATGGTTATCTACGATATCGTCTCGAGTAGCGTCCGGTGCCCGGCACCCCACGGCGATTGCCATAACCGCCACCGGATGATCCACGACCGCCGCCACGGTTGCCGTAGCCGCCACGCTCCCACATCTCACGGAACTCGTCGTCGTCCTCGAACTCATCGTCTTCGTCTTCCTCCATGCGGTTGCCATAGCCTTCCATGGCCTTCCGCTTCCCTTCCTTACAGCCAAGCTTATAGGCCTCCTTCGCCAGTTCCAACATATCCTCGTCTTCCATGGCGTCGAATTCCTCGATCAGCTCTCTCAGTTTTCTGCTATATGTTCCCATATCACTCTGTTTTTTTATTCTTGTTATTATTACCGTTCACGGAACCGACAAGTTGCTCCATCATGGCAACCAACCTTGCGTTAGCCTCCTTCAGATCGGACATCTCGTTTCTCATGTTAGCGATCTCACTCTCCCTCTCCTTCTCCCGGGCAAACTCTGGGTTCAGTATTACCAGCATCTTCTCGCACCCCTCAATCACGGATTTATGGTAATCGATGCTGTCAAGTGCCTGTCGGCTTTGCTGCATCATGGCGTTGATCTCCGTATTCAGGGCACCTAGATCGCATGACACAACCAGTTTCTCCCCGTTTGTAGTGGGGTAATCCGTAATGGTAACGTCGGACAAGACGTTGGAGAAGCTGACGTTGTCCTCACCTACCTTGGCCTTTATGTCCACCACGATTTTAGCTTGCGGACCATACATATTGAAATTTGGATTCTCCGGTCTCGGAGGGGACACGCTGACTATGCTTCCAACCTCACAAAACGGCGTATTCCCCTTATGAAGGATATATAAAGGATTTCCTTGTCTCTGATTCTTGAACATATTTCTTGGTTTTTATGAGAGCCGGATCGCTCCGGTCTCTCGTTGATACTCTCTCACACCACTCCCGTCATTATCTGGAGCGTATTATTGCCCGACTCATAGTAACACAAGTAGATTCCGGTGCCGGTTATATCGGATGCCGTGACATCTGCGCCGTTAATGGTCGTTAGCGCCTGCGTGGAGCCGTTCGTGTCAAACACTACCGGCAACGTCCCGGTAGTACCAGCCGGGATAGGCTGGGCCAGACGGAACAAGATCAACCCGCTAAACGGGGCTGACAGGAACGGGTGATTGCGGAAGGAGAAACGAACGTTGGTCGTCCCGACCGTAACGCCCGTGCTCTCCAAACGTGGGATACCGTTCTTGTTCGCCATTATGAAAGGACTAATGAATGCCATAACTCTTTATTTTTAGGTTATTAACTCATTATCCCCATCCGTTGCCGAAGTTTCCCCAGTTACCGAGACCTAGGCCTAATCCGTACTGGGCGGCCACGCAAGTGGGTATGCCTACCACGGGGGAGTAAGGAACCTTTGCCACCTCCGGCTGGTTACACTCGATCTTGGCCAATCTTGAGCTCAAATCACCCAAGGCGTTACCTAGAGGGGCGGTCTGCGCCTGTAGAGTAGCGGCGAAATAGGCGTTCTGGTTGCTTTGGGAGATCTGTCCTTTCAAGGCTAGGTTCTCCGCCGTCAAGCGATCCATCTTGTCTTGTTGATACAAGTTCTTGAAATCACGAACCTCGTTGATGATATCACGGGTGTTCTGCAGACCTGAGTCACGGAGAGTCAACGTGTTGTTGTTCATCGTATTCACCAGCGTGTTTGTCTGGTTGCAGCTAGCCAATTGGTTCTCGTAGCCCATCTTAGTGATGTTGTTGTTAACCGTGCAGCAGCACTCGGCGATCTGGCTCAATAATTGATTGTTACCACTTTGGACGGCATTAATGATTTGTTGAGAACTCATGCCTACTTGGTTACCCACGCTCTGGATCTGTCCTTGGATCTGGCAGATAGCGTTTTGTAATTGCTGGGTAGAGCAATTCAAGGAAGATGACAATTGACTGATAGCCGTTCCGTTTCCTTGGATAGCGTTCATCAACAATTCACGCCCAGCGTCATTGTTCAATTGAGCGGGTAATCCATTAGCCCCGTTGTTGCCGAAGCCGTTGCCACCCCAGCCTCCCCATACGAAGAACAGGAGGATGATCCAGATCCACCAGCAACCACCACCGCCCCAAGCGTCTTGATTGCCCTTATTGTTCATCAAAGCCGCTACCAAATTGGGGTCCAATGATTTTCCACCACCGCCCATCAAGCTCGGGAGAAAGGCCATGATGTCAAACTTACTTCCACCGGAATTGCCTCCTTCGGGAGTACCGATAAAATAATTTCTATCCATTATCTTTAATTTTTGTCGTTAATCCGGCACCATTACCGGACACGACAAAAATCATGAGAAGGGCTTTGCTAAATAAATATCTCCTTGCTAGCTTGTTGCGAGGTTGTTGCTAGTTCTTTGCGGAAGGGGATGAGACAAAAAAAGCGCCGCCAATTTGTATTGACGACGCTTATTGTTGTTGTTTAGACCTTTCAAACCAAAGGCATATACAACGCTTAATTTTTATGGTTGGTTACTTTTTATATCTACCGGTTCCACCTGTTTCCAATACATGCATTGTAGCGTGGTTGGACTAGATATATGTTTTTTTCTATCTGAGTATTTATCAAAACTATTCCTTTCTAGGAATTCATTATACTCCTTAGCTTTTGGTTCATCTAAATTTTTCATATCATTCTATTTTATATAGCATGAAATAATTTTATATGGTAGACAGGAACTCTGACAATGAATCCATGTCCGAAAATTCTTTAACCTCACTGTCCTCATGCATATTTCTCGGTTTATTTCTATTACCTTTTACTATTTTCATCATCAGATCTATAGAGTCGCTCTCATTCTCCATAGAGACCCTCACTTTATCCAAGGCCAAAGCCTCTATTGTATTGCATAACTCATCCGCAAATGATCGAGACATAAAGTATACATCCTTAAAATCTATACGTACACATGGGCTATTCAAATCCTTAGCCCTCATATAGATTTTTTTAGCTTCTGTCCTAGAACGAAGCTCTCCCCTTATCAATTCTGATATCACAATTGTCTTTTCCATGATCTTCATTCTAAATATTCATAAAAATTAAACATCCTTTCCTCTTTATATGGTATCCTTAATGCCACTATAGTTCCATCCCATTTTATATAATCAGGAAGTCCTATATATGATGTCTCTTCCTCTGACATAAGATGAAACGCTTGCCCAGACAGCAAAAAATATGTTCCTCCAAGTCCCTTAGACAACATTCTCTTGCAAGTACTTATACCATAACCACGATTCTCGGTATCTGGTAAATTTTTAGTCGATATACCCTTTCCCGCGCTTTTTAAAGCCTCCACATCGTTAGTTATACCTCCCTTGCCAGACTTAACATAACTACCCAGTATACTTATACCATTATCCGCTATGCAAATGTCTATATAACTCTTTGACGGATAATACTGAGCAAATATATAACCAAATTCACTCTCTGAATGTTCAGATATATTGTCAATCGTCTCAGTCAGCATATAAGATAAAGCCTTTCTCAACTCTCCTTCAATATTTAATTGCCTTATCATTATATTCTCTGCTACAGATAGTATATCGTTTTTTATGCTATCCTTGCTTTTACATCCCGGGAACTTTATTATAGGAATATATTTTTTCATAGAAAAATATTCCATATAATTATGAAAATCACTAACACTGTCAGCTACTACACCTCCTTCAAAATGAATAGAGTCCAGATAGCTTTTAACACTGTCCGATATATTCTTGCAAACCACATTCTTACCGCACTTATCTCTATAAAGCATAAGAGGCAATAAGAAAAATGGAGTCACAAATGCCGTATATTGGAAGTTCCATATGAAATCATCATCATCGGAATTCTCCATTTTCAGGATTATCCTGAATAGATGATTGAAGGCTTCTCCTATCCTAATATCATTTACCGCATGTGGCATATATATTTCCATAATGAAACTTTTCGTATACAACAAAGCCTCTGCCAAGGCTGGTTACTTGACGAGGCTACAAAATCACCTTTTACGCCGCAAATGTCGCAAAAAATTTTGTTATATGAAAATTTTTTCATAGACAAATCACATGCCTTACAACATAACGCACCCTCAGACCGTACCGGATAGCTCCTCTTTGACGCTCTCCACCGTCCTTCTCAGATAGTAGCTCCTCCTTATCCTGTCCGGATACAAATTACGCATTCGGTTCACGGCTTGCCTCGTCATTCCAGTCAGATCGGATATGATATTGTCGCTCAACTTGCGATCGGCCAGTATGGTTATAGCCACTCCCCGAGCGTCAACGTTCCTCTCCTTGTTGTTGCTAAACATCATTACCGGATCGGTCCCGCACTCCTTGCAGACTGTCTCTATCACTTTTTTGTAAAAAATTTCCACCTTATTCATAAACTTTTTATTTCGTGGTTTGTTTTACTATCAAAGCCGGGCACAAAAAATGCACGGCAGAAAGACTTATAAGAATCTTCCCGTCGTGCGTGGCATGAAAAAATAATCAAACTTCCGATCCGATTATTTAGGGAAGATTCTTTTTTCTTTATCCTCCCTTTCCGGCTCGTTCTCACGAAGTCACCATCAAACTAATATAAATTATCATGAACAAAAAAACGTCAGCCCTTGTTATTCATATAACGCATTCATTCTATTATCAGAGGTTTCCCGGGTGTGAGCCACGGAAGCCTCACCAAATCCTATAGAACCCGCCTATCCCGACATAGGGAGACAACCCGTGTTTACTGATTCCATAACCGGCTATCGCTCCGATTCCCCATCTACGTGGGGTGATCGTCTTGGTTATATACTCAGTCCTTCTATAAACCTCGATGTAATCAAGATTAGGCTTATAGCCGGATATTGACAGCCGGTAATCATCCGTCTTGTACTCCTTGCTGGTTATCGGCACCGGGACATATATAGGTTCCTTAATCGTGTCACCGTCTAATGTAATGTAGACAGGAAAAGGCTCAGGTATTGTTTGTACCAGTGTCTCATAGACCGGGTACGGGATGCTGTCATGTATCGTGTCAACATAAGTAAACGTGTCGGTCTTATGTATTTGATTGCCATCCACATCCCCCCGGATATGGTAGCCAGCCGTGAAACTGGCTACCAAGCACACTAGTATTAATATGATATGCCACGGTTTCATTTTGCGATTTCCTCAATACGGATGCGCTCAATAAGGATTTGCCTATAAGCTTCCATCGCTCCGAATTGTGCACGTAGCAATACTTGCTTTTGCGTTGACAATCCTTTGAACATATCCGTACCAAAAAACTTACCTAGCTTTTCTTGCTTATCGGATAATTCGGACAATTCTATTTGGAGACGATCCGTAAACGTCTCACAGACCTTATAAGCCTTCTCGAATGGCCCTGCTGGACTCCATGACTCGTAACCGTCTTGATACTTCACATGATAGCCAGCATTTGACTTCTCGCTTTCGTTAGGTACTCTTCCCGCTTTAAGCAATCCTTTCTCAAAAGCTTCGCCCATTGTCATAGGTTCTGCTTCAATCTGTTTTGTTCCAATATATTTTTTCATCTTATTTTACGCTTACCTCTACAGCATTAGGTCTTGTTATTGTTAAAGTAAATTCCATCCAGCTATAACGTCCGACATTTCAGCCTCTCTCCCATTCTCAACCTTGCTCATCCCGGCCACGATCCGGATCATCTGCTCACGATCGTTGATGTTGATAGGATCATCAGCCGGGATACCGGCGTAATCGGATACGGCCTTAATGTAAGCGTCCGTATCATTCTCGTTTTCCGGCGCCCATCTTCCTATCATCTTGCGGATCGTGTCCAGCTTATAGTTCCGGTAATAGTTAGACAGGATCTTGAAGATCGCCCTGTAACCGTATGCCATCGTATTGAACTGCTTAAACGACTTGTCCTTGCTAGGTCGTATCTCGCCTTGAAAGAGATCACTATTGATCCGAATGTTTCCGGGGTTATTGTGCCTAAGTCCCCTAGGTAATTTTTCATTTGCCATATCTATAATTTTATTATTACATTTGTACACTTTGTTAACCTTGCTATCCTCACTTGAGAAAGACAGGAAGCTAAAGTTTTCTTGCTCCCCCTATCCATTTGGATTCGGGGAGCCTTCTTTATCGCAATCTTTATCCTCCTTATCCTCACTATTTATATTGTTCTCGATAGGAGGATTCCTATTGGTACATTTCAAATCTCTGCATTTAAGTACTTTGTATACCGCTATCTGGGTTGTAAGACGGTTATTCTCGTCACGAAAATGTCCCTGATCGTCGTATAGTTTATCTATAAGATTGCTCAAACCTTTCTTTTCCTCCTGACTTTTGATATACAATTCCTTCCATTGCTCACTCGCTTTCGTCTCATTCTCCAACTCGGCCGATTTCCTCTTTTGCGGAAACATCAGCACTGCTCCAAGACCACCTCCTCCAACAAAGGTTAATACGGCGGTTAACATCATCGTCCAATCCATTCTTCCGATCCTTTTTAATTAGTTATAAAACCATTATGCTCTCCTCCTCTCTCGCCGCCTCCCACTCGGCGAAATCGCTATCCACACGGTCTTTCAACGCCTTCCTCTCGTTAAGGAACGTCTTATAAGACTCCACGTATGACAAGTCCAGTATGCCTAGCTGGGCGGCGTTGTAGTCGTTCAGCTTCTTTTGCTCCACGTCCTTGTCCCATAGGGCGTTAATGCAGGCCTCCAATATCTTGTTGGCCGTCAACGTGGGCCATACCCTGACCTCGTTGTAACTATAGGAGATCACGGGGGCCATATCGTCACCCATCTCCCTTGTCTCCTCTATAATTTCCCACCGGTAAAGGTAGGATCCGTCACCGTCCTTTTCCATAGTGATCGGTATAGTGTCGCTATATGTTCTTTTCATGTCTTGTTATTTAATCGTTATACAAAAAAATTCCCGACGTGAGACGTGCGGCTACGCCGACGTTTTACGAAATTCGGGGAAAAAGCAAAGGCGCGAACCGAAGTTACGATACGCATCGGAAGGCGCATTAAGCGTATGCACGTCAGCGAGGCCCGCACGCGACCCGTCGCCCGCATTACCGCCAACCAGCACCACCTGCATGCGGTTAGCCGATGTGTAGGTGTAGTAGTAGTCGCACCAGTAGGTAGAACTACTACCGCCGATCTCCGTAGCTACGATATCACCATCCTCACCTAGGAGCATCTTCTTGGCATAACCATTGGTACGGCAGATGTTGCCTTTCTTGTTATAGCCTATGTAAGATGTATCGCTGAAGTTTGACGGGTCATCGGTAGTCCATAAGATAGACAATCCGGAATCACCCGTGGTGACTTGTATGTTGGCCCCATCGGTGTATTTCCAGATATGGCCGAACGGATTCTCTATACCACGATACCTGTTAGCCATCAATGTGGCATGAGTACCGCCGGAAGCGTTCTTCACCACATATGCCTTCTCTCCCGAGCCGTTCCCGAACTCGTTGGTATAGCCGCATGGGATAAGGGGATTCGCGTTATTGAAGTTAGTCCAATCCGTCATTTGCGTCGGTCCCGGACCTAGGCCACCTTGGGCGAAACCGTTAGCGTCCTTCTGGGCGTTGAAAGGCTTCTGGCTGTCCAGCGTGGCGTACTCGACGGCGAATAGCCAGAACAGGATCTTGTGGGCGTTGTAGGTATACATTTCCCATCCGCTGCCTCTTTTCCTTGCGGCTTGCCGGAATTGGTCTCGGGTGAGGTAGGTGACGGGACAACCCAATAAGGAACGGTAGGTGCCGTCCCAGTCGGCGGTGTTGTCGCCACCTCTTCTATTTACGTTTGTGCTACCTACTCCATAGGCAGACAATAAAGTCATCGACGGCCTATCTATTCCTCCCTCGAAAGCACTCATATAACGTTTATTAATATAGGTATATCCGGGCATAGGAGTATCAGACATCATACATCCAAACTTAAGGCCTTTTATGTAGAAACGAATCCAAAACCTATCCATTTCTGCCATTATAGCCTCTAAAAGATAATCTATAGACATATCCTCTTGTGACCAAGAAGATGCTCCTAAATATTTTTTCACTCCCCCGCTATTATCTAACACGCACCCTCTTATCTTACTCTGCACCGGCAACTCCCGATGTAGTTGCATATTACCCACACGCTTCCCGTCCGGGCTTGACGATGCCATGTCCCACTCTACACCGTAGGCGTACCGCTCCTCTATATCAGGGATGTCCTCCCAAGCGGGGGTCCACTCGGTGGAGATGTCGCCGTACTCGAGCTTGATCTTGTGGATGGTGGAGGTAGAGGTAACTGTATTTGGAGTGCTAAATATAACAAGACGTGTATTATCCGCTTGATGACCAACTAAAGTAGTAAGCCATTTAAATGTCTTGTGAGCTTTCCCATTTACAAAATCTGTAGGAAGAAACTTGGCTAATGACCCCACATACGCTCCAGAATTAAATAAGTCTAACGACTCTTTGCCGTCCCCTATCTCACCCCATATAGTTACAGTGACCTGCGTCCCATCGGGTATCTGTTCCGCCAACCAATAACCAGCGATTTTGTAACTAGAGTTACTTACCTCCTTCCCCGATCCCAGCAACAGGTTCCTGCCGTACACGGGCAGCTTGCGGTACTTGCCGTCGGCCATCAGCGACTTATCCTTGTCCCCCTTGGTCTTCAGCGTTATCGACACGTCCGGATCTTCGTTTTTGGCCTTGTCCGGCGTTATGGTTATCTGACCGCTAGACGGGGTGGAGGTGACAACGGGCTTTAACTTATCAACGTCCGTCCTTAGACCGGTGACCAGATTCCGGATATCCGTATCGTCGTAATTATCCAATCCATCCAACTTACCCTTATCTTCGTCAGTATAATTATTGTCCGTATGGACGTAATTAGCGTCCTTTACGATGTGATCGTCATTTGTTAATTGGGATGTCTTGGTTGGGATCAAAGCCGTTATCTCCGCACGCAAGTCATTGAGAAGACCGGTTAGGGTTTCCTTATCCGTAATACCCTGCAAAAAAAGCTCGATCTCATGGAAGGTATCTATAGCGTCGCTCGCTCCATCACCCAATAACGTGTCGATATCCGCCTTGATAGAGGCGATCTCACTCCTGACCCATTCATCATCATAGTTGGATAAGCCGTTGATCTTAGATAACAGCTCATCCGTAAGGTCGTTTGTGCTAAGTCCCTTCCCTTTGATCTTCTCGACAAACCTATCGTCAATCTGTCCGGACGTGTAATAACCTGACAAGATACTCGTGACCTCCGCAAGTATTTGTTTTTTCAAATCCAGCAACACTCCGGCCATATCCTTATCCTCTGTCATACCGGACAAGAACTCCACCACCTCCTGCCATCTGTTGATGACATTGTCCGCGTCCGGATCTCCCGTTATAAACGTGGACAGATCGGAAGCCACTTTCCTTATGGCCGTGTCAAGATCCCCCTCTACCTCCTTCGCCCTGCTGATCTCGGAGGTTAAAGCCTCTCTTAACGCCGTATCATCGTAATTACTCAATCCGTCGAGCTTTTCCAAAAGAGCGTCCGTCAAGTTGTTATCCGTATGCGTGTAATCGGCATCGGTTACGATATTATCAGGCAGAATGGGTATCCCTAACTCCTCTAGGGACTTATCCCCGACCAACTCAACCCCGTTGATCCGTGGTTTATTGGTCATACTTTCATAATCTCCGGTCCCTACGGCAGGAACGGATATATCTCCCGTTAGCTTTACCGTTGTCACCTTGACGCTGCCGCATCCCGTATCTCCACCTACGGAGCACGACCGTGGGATAAGACGGAACGCATCGCAAGCGTCTACGGTGTACATGCCCTCCTTCCCTTTGTTCTCGATAAGGGTCAGCGTATAGACGCCGTTATAATCTTGGTCTTTACCTAAGTAAGTGAATCGTATCACGTTATCCCGGAAGTGGAGGTCTTTTACCGCCATCTTCTTATAGCCATTGGTCATGAAGACGCTAATGTTCTTGCCATCCAAAGACTCGGGCTTACCGTCCCGGAAGATGGTCCATTCTATATTGATGTCGTTTCCTATGCGAATAGCTTCCATATCCTTTTTTTATCCATGTTATTGCGCAAACGGGTCTACGATTTTTATATCATAAGATCCAGATTCATTCTCCTTGGCGTAAACATCGACAGAATCCAATCGATCGGAAAGAGTCAACAATGTATTATTATTTGTAGCAATAATTTTTACGGATACGTTATTCATCGATGAGCATTTTAATGATGGCTTTCTAAGTCCTCCATAAATAAAGCAATTTATAATATCGCCTTCATAAGATATTTTATTTATATCGCATATGTTTGTATTATTAATAGAATAAGTTCCCTCAAGCGTCAATGAAGCGCTAAAAACAGAATTGATTATATTTGATACCGTTTTTTTTGAAATGACTTTGGCGCCAAGACAAATCTTACTGGAGGCAAACTTACTAGCGCTCATACCAAACACAATAACAGATTCAATAGCCTCAATTTGATTACAAGACAGTAAAAAAGGAGATATTGAATCAAGGAGTCCTTTTACGCAACCAAACACCAATTTGGGTGATGATGTTAGCTTGAATTTTACAATATTATTATAAACGGAACCAGATCTCACTATTGTTTTATCCTTGATGTCCGACTGGGATGGGGTTCCCGTCTCTAAATGAGAGAACAGATAAAAATCCAATGAATCACTCGTGACAAAATCAAAATCAGAAGATGACAACGTGAAAAGGGCGTTCTTGAAATCGAAGCATACATCGTTATTATACTCATCTATTAATCTCCAGATAAAGCCTTTTCCAGAAGCCGATGCCTCTTTAAAGCGAGAAGTGTCGTTATCCAATGAGTAATAGACTGTCCATAGATCCAGATGGGAGTTTTCGAAATATACATCCCCCTCATGTATCATAGCGGAGGCTTTCTCGGAAAGCTCAGATGAAGACAATGCCTCCACTACGATATCAAATTGATGTCCCGCTGATCTTAACGTGCTAAAGACGGCGTTATAATCCGTTATCCGGTATTTATTCCCTTGAACAAGACCGCCACTATCCCTAAGAGTTACTAGCTCCGAGTGGGTTATCTCGATCAAAGCCCCACCGCCTCCAGAACCGGCCAAATCATACTCTTGCCCGTTTACGTTTACCTTTTTAATCGTGCTCATAATATCCTTAGTGTTTATTTAATTGTTAATATATCATTATCTACCTCCACCGACGTATCGGTAATCGTAAGCGTATCATCGGAAACGCCGGCCGGAAGGTTCCTTGTCAATACAAGCAGGCTACCTATCACGAAGGCCTTGGGTGTCCCGATCATCAATATGTCATTCTCAACCTTCACCGATGGTATCAAGGCTAACAAATCTTGTATTCGCTTGGATTGCTCGTCTATAATCCCGGTGAGCTCTTTATACATGTTGTTAACCTTGTTGATCAATGGCTGTATGGCCGCGTCTATTTGCTCCTTGACACTTCCCCCGTCCAGCCGGGGAATCACCACCGTTCCATCCTCCAATATCGAGAGGGCGTTCTCCCGGCTCGACTCGTTGTAGCCTATACCATAAGAGAACAAAACTTTATTACCGTTGATCTCAGAGAGGTTGTAACGTCCGAACGACACCTCGTGATCATTGGACACGGAAACATGGTCACCATGGGCAAAAGCGTAACTGGCCCTAACGACAGAGCATGAGTATCCCCCCACATGAGACCATCTGGCATTCCCCCGGATGTAATCATCACCGATATGCGACAGGCAATCTATGACGTTATTCTCGCCTTCCACATGAGCGGCGGTGGCGTAATATATCGTGGAACCATCCCCAGACTCACGTACGAGGTTGGATTTTCCCTCTATGTGACATCCCGTATCCATAGATTGGGGATAGACCGTATTCCAGCATCCCTCTATATGGATCACGTGGTCAATCTGAGCAGCCCCATGCGCGGTTACGGAGGCCCCCGATACATTTCCACGACCTTCCACGTGTACACAATTGTTTAAAACGACATTATTAACTCCCTCTACATGGTTTCTTTCCCCAAAGGAAGCATGTATATAATAATCATTAAACAAGTCCTCACTTACGATAATTTCTTTCCCCCATGCGAGGCCATATGTATCCCATATCGTCCTGATCAAATCCTCTTCGTTAAGAATTTTTTTCCCCCCTTCAACGGGCGGCACGTAAGATCCATTCTCTATACGAGCGGCCAGTCCCTCGACATGCGACAGCCCTCCCCAAGCGATCCCGTTCATCCCTTCCACATGCCCTTGTGGTCCCAAGCACCACGTCTCCCTCCCCTCGGCATGGGCGTCAGCTGCGAAAACATTTGTCTTATGCCCCTCGGCGTGAGATCTAGGACCGGTAGCGTTCGTATTCATGCCCTCGGCGTGAGCGTAGGCTCCGGCGGCCTTGTTATTCTCGTAATCGTTGAATATCTCGGCGTTCTTGTAACCGGGGTAGTTTCGTCCTACGCCGTTTCCTCCCTCGGATGAGATTTCTATATCACCCTCCCCCAATATGGATTCCCCGTTAACCGTCTTGAAAGAGGTGCTTGAGGGTAATGCCCCGACCTCATCGGCCGTATATGATGGTTTAGTGGATGACATTATCCATTCTGGCTTATTAAGGACATTGGTCCAGTCTATACTGGCGGGACCTCCAGAAGTCCCGTCCTTACCTCGTGGGATACCTAGATTTATCACGTACGATGGGTTTCCCTCACTATCAACCCCGGTTCTAACGATATCGCCAGTGGCATCGCTACCCGCGGATAGGGTGGTGACTCTCACGTCTTCCAATACTGGGGTCTTCCCTGCCAGACCCTCCTCTGGAATATCCGCTATCTTGTCAAGCAAGACGTTTATCTTATCTGTTGTCTTGTTAATGATTCCCATATCACACCTCCTTCAACGATATACCCGTTATTGTTATAGTGGCCGTACTATCGGGGAAGAACGACATAGCCACCGCGTCGCTTACCGTGCTATCTCTCTTGTAGACCGTTATATCCACGACAAAGGTCTTTACGGATGTCGTTATCTGCTCGCCATAGATCATATCTCCCGAGGAAAGGTCGTTGAACTCTCCTCCGGAGTCTATAGAGCCTATGCCGGCCAAGAAAGTGACCGTACCGGAAGCGACCTTGGCCGTGACACTTAGCCTGTATATATGCCCTTGCGACAACTTGCTCCCGAGATATCCCTTGTTGAACAGCACCCATCCCTGATTGCCGGACGAGGACATGACCGTCATATTACCGCCGGAAGTGGAAGCCGTCAAGGTACCCGTCCCCTTCTTCAACACGCTCGTATACGTGCCTGATGTCAACGAGGTACCCAACAATATCTCGTCACCCGTTATAATAGCCTTCTCGAAATTAGCGGTCAAGGTCTTATTAGCGTCCCAAGTGACGTTGTGGGTCTGGTTCCCCCCATCGCTCCAGCTGACAAAGCGGTAACCGGAGGCGGGGGTAGCGGATACCGCGCGTACCGTCCCCTTGTCGGCGGCACCTCCTCCAGACACGGTACCGCCCTGTTGCGGGTTGGCTATCAGGGTCACCGTATATTGAGTCACCTGTATCTTGGTGAAATACGCGGTTATCCCCTTGCCTGAGACATCCCATGTAACCAAATGGCGTTGGGCGCCACCATCGCTCCATCTGGAGAACTCATACCCATCGTTGGGTATAGCCTCCACGTACTCCTGCTCTCCCTCGTATTTGAACAGCATAGATCCCGGTGTAGGGATTGTCGTACCTCCCTCCTGCGGAGACACGTAGATCCCAACCGTTATCAAGGAGGTTTCTCCAGTGGTCACATACAAGGTCCCATCACTTTTCTTTCTCACGTCTCCCCCTCCAATGTCACTGGGATTAAGAGTCAAGAAATTATTCCCTGAGCCAAAACCGAACACAAGTTTCTCCGGGGAGATAAACACGCTCTTATCTCCCTTGTGCATATTCAGCTCTGGCATACCCGTATTCTGGTTCACGGCGAAACGCATGATCTCTTCCCCGTTATAGGCGATCCTCAAATAACCGTTAGAGATGACAAGCTCCGTCTTAGTACCAAGGGAGTGAAAGATGCCGTTCATGTCCACGGAGCCATCGGTCTTAACTATGAACTTATCATTTACGTTCAAGTTACTTGTTTTTATCGCCTTGGCTATAACGAGAGAAGTGATGAGCAAGTCCGTATCTATCAACTGGGTATTGATAGATGCCCCGTTTATGATGGTCTTGCCCTTCGCCGCTTGTTCCTTCATCGAGGCGTAATCGGCGTATCCCAGCTGTTTGGCCATCTCGTTTTTGTCCGCTTCGGTAATCGTCTCGATATCGGAGATAAGACCATCGGAGGCCTCATTGACCGCCTCCTCCTTGATCTTCTGCTGGATCGCCTTGTTAGCGTTCTCTATGGCCGTGGCAAGTGAGGCATAGGCGCTGTTGAACGCGGAGAACTTGCTATCGACAATCTCCTTCTCGGTTATTGTCGTCTTACCGTCCGAAATGGCCGTCTGTATAGATGCCAACAGGTTATCCACCGCTCCCATGAACGTCACCTTGGCGTTCAGTAAATCCGTTTTTGGGGTACCGGAAAGGAAAGGGTTGGTATATAACGTGTTGTAGGTTGATTCCACCTCTTTCTTGGTGGCGTTCACCGTATTGGTGTACTTTCCTATGGCCACCGCCTCCGATCTGGAGATAATCCCGTCCTCGAATGCCTCGTCCGTGAAGTCCTTCAAGCCCAAGACATCGCTCTTGGCGGTATTGGCGCTGTCCATCGCGCTCGTAGCGTTCTTGTTAGCCTCATCCGCGGCTTTCTGGGCGTTATCCGAGTATGACTTAAGATTATCCTGTATTTTTTTGTTAGCGTTCTCCACAGCGGAATAAAAATTACCGCAAGCGGTATTGAACTCCGTGTATTTATCGTTTATATCGGCTATCTCCTCTTCCGTGGCCTTCTTGTCCGCTATGGCCTTGTTTACGGCGTCGATCAGGCTATCTATGGAAGAGAACAGGGTTTCCTTGGCCTCTTCCAAGGAGACAAGCTCTGCCCCGTCAAGATAAGGATTGATCCTCAACTCATTATATGTAGCCAATGACGATGCCTTCTCGTTGTTTACGATATCTATATAGCGGGCGATATCCTTGGTCTCCGCCTCCGATATGATTCCATCGGCGAAGGTGTTATCAACGTAATACTTGAAATTATCCACCGAGCCTTGCACTCCCTCGATAGCCTCTTGGGCGGCGGAGGCGGCTTCTTGGGCATTCTTGATGGAATTATTTATGCCTTCCATGTCCGGCTTGTCTGTCAAGTTCTCGAAGCCGGCAGACCCCGGTTTTATGACTACCTTGCCCGTGAATACGTTCTTGTCGGCGTTCGGGGAAATGACCGTCACTTCCTTATTCAACATCGAGTAAGAGTTGATACCGGAATACAGCTTGAAGCACGGAGCGTCATCGTCGTAGGAGGATAGATAAACTACATGCTGACGATTGGTATCCGTCTTGTTGCCTATCGTGACGATCGTATCACCCGCCTTCGGGACCATGCTGCCGGGGTCACAATCATCTATCGACAAGTCTATATGATCACTCCCCAAGCCTACGACCCTGCGCCAGTAATACTGGTTACGGACATTATGGGATATCCCGGTCTTCACGTTAAACTCCCGGCATTGGGCCATGTCATCGATAGCGAACTCATTCACGATCTCCCTCTCCCCGTCGGTCTGCCGGAAATAACACCTATACACGTTGGTAGTGGCACGTCCGGAGCCTCCTAATGAGTACAACCGGCTATCCTCCACATCATATAGCGGATCACCGTTAAAGTCATACAAGGCATCCAGATCTACCGATACCTCCTCCACCCGAATGCACTCCATGCTCGCCGGAGATAATACGATACGCCCTCCCACGTGAGAGAGGTGCTTGATCTCCAAGGTATCGAAATACGCTTTAAGGCGGATGTAGATCTCGTCCGCCTCTATATATGATTTACCGGTCTTTGGGTCCCTTTTCACGAGGAACCCCGTGCCGAAAGGACCGGCGGCAAAATCCTGAGACTCGATATTATCGGATATCAATCCTCCGAGGAGCTTGATTAGATATTTGGTCTGGTCCGGCTTGTCCTTGCGCAAGAATGTCGCCAACGAGCGAAGGGCGGAGAATACGTTGCTGTCGCTTGCCGGGGTGGAGTCATTGGTACGGATAACGTATACGCCGCTTCCCCCTGAACCGGTATATGTCTGTCCTTTATAAGTCAAGGAATCAACCTTGTCCTCCAATTCACCAAGCCGGCTGTATTGAGTGCTCTCGCCTATAGTATATACAGGAGAATCATAAGGGATATCAAGGCTCATCTCCCAGCCTATAACACGACTGATACGCCCTTCCGACGAGAAGAAAGCGGGATTGACCATCCGCATCCTCTGCCCCACGTCGTAAGTCCGGTTGATCTGGTCTTGATAGACCCATTCCGAGTCCAACGTAGTCGGGTACGTGCCATCGTCAATACTGGTTCTCTTTATATATTCTTTACCCTTGGCCAGAAGCTCCGCCTCCGCCTCCGATATATATTGGTCGGACACTAATTGTATATTGAATCCGGAAAGTATATATTTATCGCCGTTCTCCGGACGGATCACATCGTCTGGTAACAAGCGGCCATAATCCTCGTTAGCGACGATCTCCCATAATTGCTCGACGGGTTCCGCTCCCTCGGGGTTAAAAGTGACTCCGAAAGTCATGCCATTAAGTCTCCCGGATTGGAACGTGACCTTCAATCCCTCGCCCTCTATGATATACTCATCCTTGAACACCAACCCGGTATCCTTGTATTGATAAGCCTTGAAAGTCCCCGTCACCTCGCCGTCCGTCTCTATGTTCCTGTCTACGGTCTTAACATCCGACAACGTACCTATCCGTCTGGGATAGATATCGTCAAATACCACCACGTCCTCCACGGCCTCGGCGTTGGTCATGCCGGGATAGGCATCGATATACGGTGTCCCAGATGGGAGCATGAGCCGCTTTTGCACGACACCGTTGACTACGGTCTGCTCATCTACCGGACGATAGTTGACAGGGATGTTTCTGGTACCTCCGAACACGTATATACGTGTTGCGTAAGTACCCTTGCTATCGTTACGGGTCATAGAGGAAGCCTCTACGCCCAACTCTATCTTTACGGCGTCGCCGAACTCGCAACGCCCGAAATGGATGATATTATCGGTTATCCAGCAGTCGCAATTCCACTTGTCCTCGGCGGCCATCGAGAAAAGGGCGTCCAAAAGGTGGATATTGTCATAAGACATCAACACGGCCTTGTTCTCGACCGTGTTGTCTATATCAAAGTCATAATCGACGCCGTTATACGTATATCCGTTAGCTTTAAGGTTACGCAGGAACACGCCCAGTTGCGTGTCAAGAGTGGCGGTAAGGTTCCATCCTGCCTCCTGTCCATGATTTTCCGGGGTATACTTGAATATCTTCGTGTTCCACTCATAATAATAAGCGTCCAACCTTAACTCATAATCATATTTTCCCGGCACCACATTGGGCTTCTGCAAGGATAGGTATTTATATACCTTGGACAACTTACCTCCTAAAGCGTCATCGAGTACCCCGCTCATGTCCACATAGTCGCCCGGCTTGAAATCAATAGGCGTTTCAACGCTAAAAGGAAGGGTTATATAGTCCTCCTTCATCAAGGTGAATCTCCCCTTTGCGCCCCGGTTTATAGGGGTCGAGAAACGAGTATTGCCCAATATGTCCTTTATCTCGATCATGAACTCAAAGTTCACGCATATAAGGGGGATGGCAAAAAATCAAGCGGACCTAAAAAAAACAATGGCGGGATTGTTGTAATTTTGTTGTAGGAGGAAATAAAAAAGCCCCGAACTGTGGGAAGCGGGGCCTGTGAATAATAATTAGAACTTTCGACATTTAATTTTTAAGTCTGTATCACTGCCTGATATATACATTCTTAATTCACAATTATTTTCTGCTAAACTTATAATATCATATTTGACAAACTCTTTACCTTCAACAAAACAAGTTATAGTACTTCCTTCCAATATATATGTTCCGGAACCATTTCCAAAATATCCACTTCCGGAATATGTACCATCTTCATTAAAAGTAGCAGATGTTTCTTTCATTGGCCAATCCACATAACCATCTCCATTTCCTGTATCAACTTGATTCAAGACCCAAGTTCCGTAAATATTTTTCATTTCATCAGGGATTTTCTTTTCATCATCATCCGAACATCCAATAAAGGTAAACAACGGCAACATCATTGCCATAATAAACAAAAGCTTCTTCATTTTAAAAACGTTTTTTAATGATTAGTAAATTGCTGCAAATATAAAGCTATTTGTTAATATATGCAAATAGGGGAGGGTAAAATTTATATTTTACAACATATAATTTTCATAACTCTATAATTCACAACATTACAGCAACTTGCTTTTCCACGGCTTTTTTTATGAAAGCGTTAATAGAAACGCCTGCTTGCTTTGCCAGAACAGCCACTCTACTATGAAGTTCCGGTGATAAACGAACGTTCAATGAGCCAGAATAGCTCTTATGCGGTTCAATCCCCTCTTCCTCGCAATACGCCAGATAATCATCTACAGCCTCGTGGAAAGCCGTTGTAAGTTCCCGCACGCTTTCCCCCTCAAAATTAACAAGACCATCAATGCCTTCTATCTTTCCAAAGAAAACATTGTCCTTCTCGCTAAAAGATACAGACCCGATATAGCCTTTGTAAGTCAATGTATTCATATTTGTACTTATCTATCTCTTTTTTCCGAACAACTCGGAATGACTACCAATTCTAAGCAAGTCGATTATTTCTCCGTCAATCCAAATAAGAAGAAAATCTCCTTCGATATGGCATTCCATACAACCTTTATACTCACCTTTCAACATGTGAGGTTTGTATTCTTGTGGAATCGGATGGTCATTTATAAGCAGATTTGCGATATATTCAAAAGCTGCGATTTTTTTGGGGAATTTCTGAATACGTTTGAAATCTTTCTTAAACTGGCTTGTTGGGTGTAATTTCTTTTTCACTTCATTAATTCCTCCATCAAACTATCCACGCTGTCGAACGTTTCTTTATTCTTGGTCGTGCGTGCTTCCCTTATAGCCGCTATCGTTTCCTCGTTTGGCTCGGAGTATACAGCGTCCATCAAGGTGCTCTCTACAAAATTATTCAAACTCCTGTTCGCTTTCTTGGCTTGCTCCTGCAAGACTTGCAACAAGTCTTCACGTAAACGGAACGAGGTTTGTTTTCTTATTACTGCTTCCATATTACTTCTGTATTATATTGTATCGCAAAGGTAGTGCATTGTATGCAGAAAACAAACTTTCATGATTTTTATTTTGAGATCATTGAAGATAACATCATTCCACCTTTATCTTCAATGGATGCCCGCAGTTAGGACATTTATACCCACCATCGGTCTCTTTTTGTACTTCGGAAGGGGATGCGAAGAGTTCTGTTATTGGACAGCCTATTGCATCCATGATTCTTATTCAGCAGTTGCTTTGTAAACTTTCCCATCAATTTTAAAATAAACACCTTGTGGATAATATGGCTCATTTGTGAAAAAATCTATAAATGGTATATCCATTGTTCTTGCTACTTTATAAAGGAAATCATGTGTCGGATATTGCATTTTTTTATTAAACATATAAGCAGACATCCCTAATTTTTCAGCAACTGTATTAGGAGATATATGATGCTGTTTAAGGCATTCGTTAGTTCTTAGCTGAAAAAATCCATTTTGAATATGATTTTCCATAAAATCTAACTTCGTTGTACTTGTTGTTTTAAATGTGTTTAATGTCGGATTTATAAGATTTATATAGAATTGTTCTCGAACTCTTATGTCTCCTATTATAATTCTCTCAATTATGTATACGATAATAGATTGATTCCTGTTATATGCGTTTTGAACAGATTTTGCATTATATTCGCCTTTGGGAAGTGCGGTAATATAATTATTTACCCTGTTTTTTAAGTTCCAAGTTGAGCCTATATAATTATCATCTCCAATTTTTAGCATGTAAACAACTGGATGTACTTCTTCTGTGAACCATGTGAGTGTATTATTTTTATATACACAGCACTTTTCTAATAAATCGTAGTCGAACATAGTATCTAAATAAATTACAACTTTTCTGCTAACTTCTTAATATCTTCCTTGCTATTGATTACATGGGTGATGTTGCCTATTCGGACAGCTCCAATTACTTCTGCATCAGTTTGTCTTGTTGACGCAAACAAATCCCTAAACTCTACGTCAAGATATTTAGCAATCTCAATTAGTGTAGGTATAGAAACCCCCTTGCCGCCATTTATTATATTGCTAATATACTGAGGAGCCTTGCCCATTCTATCTGCAAGTTCTTTTGACGTCATATTCTTATCCGAAAGAATATCCTTTATCCTTAATTTGAAAATATCTGTATTTTCTGTCATAAATATTTTTTATGCAAATATAGTCTTATTATGTAGTTGTAAAGAAAATAGGTTTATTAAAGTGTCTTAAATAATCGCATTTTCTTTACTTTTTATTGTTTAGTAAAGAAAATAGGTTTACTTTTGCATCATCAAAATAAAACAACAGTACAATGGCAACACAGAAATACAACAAGAGTGAGATCATGAAAGACGCATGGAGATTATTCAGACTTTACCGAAAATTCTCTTGGTCTTTTGGCAAGTGCCTTTCTATAGCATGGGATAATGCCAAGATAGAGATAAAAAATAATGAGGCCAAGGCCAAGAGATTGGCAGAGGAAGAAGCTAGACGCATCGAGTATCGCAAGCATGTTGTCTTATCTCATGTCGGTATGGCTAGCCTTTACGGTAACAGGGTTTATTCGGGTGATTGATAACTATACATTAATAATATAAGGATATGGAAACGATAGAGGTATTGAAGAACGTACAAAGGATTGCGTTGGAGTGTATGATCGGAAAGAAACCGGTACATATAAACGTAGGCGTAATGCCGGAGACGGGCGGTTTATGCGTCACCGTACAGGACAGATTTCACGAGGTGGTCTACATGGAGATATTCAATGACTGGATGCCGGATCACAAGGAATGGAATAAAAAGACCTACGATAGGTTCATGAGCGTAATTAGCGACATGACTTGCAGGCTTGCGGGATAACTCGAACGACGGGGAGAGGATCGGAAGTAGATGCCCCTCCGGTAATACGGCCGGAGGGATTTTACAACAATAGCTCCATTGTGGTTTTTCGAGCCTTGAAAAAATAGGCCACGGATTTTGTCATATATAATTTTGTGATATGAAAATGATCGCTCACGTGACGGTAGCGAAAGAAGATATTTAAGGGCATTGATTCCAGTTGCAGACCGTCACAATAGGCAACTTCAATCTTTGCCCTTCGCTTTTTACCTTGTCAAGCGAGACTGGTAATAAGCAGGTAGGACGGCATACACCGGGGTTCAAGTCCCCGGCTACCACTTCGGTCAAAATAAAATCCTCAAAGGTAGTGCTTGACCGAGCTACCAATGAGGATAATATTAACCTTTATAACTGCACAAAGTTATGAATAATATTCGAATTTTCCAAAATGAGCAGTTCGGACAAGTAAGAATTGCGATGAATGAGAATGGAGAGCCGTTGTTTTGCTTGGCAGATGTAGCAAAGGCACTTGGTTATAGTAGACCAGCTGACGCTGTTTCACAGCATTGTAAGGGGGTCGCCATTTTACCGACCCCCCACTGTAAACCAGTACGGAGCAACGGTTATGCAGGAAATGAAGTATGGCAAAGAAGGAGAAGTGTATCGTTTGACAATGAAATCAAAATTACCAGATGCCGAAAAATTTCAAGATTGGGTATGTGATGAAGTCTTACCTTCTATCCGGAAAACCGGAGGCTACATGATATCCAAACCGGAAGATACTCCTGAGGAACTTATGGCACGTGCTCTTCTAGTCGCTCAAGACGCATTGAGGAGACGTGAGGAGCGGATCGCCAACCTAGAGCAACAAACCGCCCTTCAAAGCGAGGAACTTCAAGCCGCTGCCCCAAAGGTCAATTACTACGAGAAGGTATTGCAAAGCACCAGCACGTATAACACCAACCAGATCGCCAAGGAGTTAGGAATGAGCGCCGTCACATTGAACCAAAAGCTGAGAGAGATGGGCGTACAATACAAGCAAGGTGGTCAATGGCTATTGACACACAAGTATCAAGACGAGGACTACACGAGAACAAGGACATATCCATACGTCCAGCGTGACGGAACGCCCGGAACGGCGATGCAAACCGTATGGACGGAAAGAGGACGGGAGTTCATCCACGGTCTTTTTGACCTAAAGAGTACCATCGTGTCCGGGGTGAAGGAATTGTCACGCATATATAACAACATGGACGAACTTGAGAGAAAGGAAGATGTATTCAGCGAGCCTTTATATACGGACATGTCTAAGATAGACGCAATGTACGAGGCTTTCCAATCCATTTATTGCAAGTCCAAAATGACCGTGAATGATCGCAAGAAGTTCCTGTTTGTGATAATCTTGTTGTATTGCCCCAAAAAGTTGGCGGGGAAGAAAATGAAAAGCGGATTACGTGATAAGATAGCGAACATCCTACACATGAGACAACATTCCACCCTTTCCAACAACGTGAAAGATCTTGTCAAGGAATATGACTCTGATCCTAATTTCAAGAAAGACGTAAGCAAGGCGTACAATTTCATCACTCAAAATATAACTCCGGATATAAACAATCATCTATTATCCAGATTAGGATGAATGACCCCAAAAACCTTAACTATGATACCTGTGAACTATTAAATGATTGATTGAATATGAAAGACATAAACACGATACTAAACGAAATGCTTTTAACGTCCCAAAGGGACAAGAAGGCGATGGAGCGATTCAACCGGCAATCCTTGAAAATGGAGAGGCTTATCGATGAGCTGGAGAAGGCTTGCGGATTTAGCGGCACCAAGCCCAAGCCACATATGACCGTGTCGGTATACAACAACGGGAGGTCAAAGCCGGGAAGATTCGACCTCCGATCTTTAAATACGCATCTTTTAGCACAATAGGACGAAGAGCCGTCTAGCCAATAAGGGGCGGACGGCTCTTCGCTTATCCCCTTGACGTTGGGTCAGGTTCCTCGAACTTAACGGATAGCCTACTATTCAACCTGTTCCGATCCAATGCGAAGCTTGATGATCTCTTATGGACAAGGGTAAATGTCATATCAAGATCCGGAACACGCAATACGACCTTGCCTTGTTGAAGGACAGCCACGAACGCCTTATAATTCAGCATATATTCCTCTTGCGTATCCCCGTGTATGTTGAACGTAAGGGTAAGATCCCGGCTAGCCACCTTGGGATTATTGAACACGACCCTCTTCCCGTTTTCCAACCGGCTCTCGTTCTCTATGAAATCCTTGTTTCCCGCTGGGGTTAGCAAGGTCTGGATAAAACCCTCTCCCATGGCGACACGATACATGCCCCATGCGTCATTCCCGTTAATATATAGATCCCCTAACATAATATCCTTGCCGTTCCGTCGTTAATAATCTCCACCTCGCATCCCCCGATATTGACAAGCAATATCACGGAGTAGTTCCCGGCCTCTATCTTGGCCTTGCCCCCGTGCATCAAGATCACCTTATGCACCCTCGTGTTATCGTCATAACTCAAATACGCCACGGTATTACCTATCACACCTACGTTTGTTTTATTGTGAAGCTCAATCAGATCACGATCCACGTATATCCCGTAGGGAGCTATGTTTTTAGCCATGCCTCTAAATAAATCCAACGAAGGATAATTATTCTCCTCGCAAAACTCCCGCCCTTGCGGGGAAAAAAACAGCCAACATAGGCTCTTCCAGTCAGTGGCCTTGCCTGATTCACTGCAAGCCCCTAGCGAAATAGCCCGTCTCGTTATATCTCCAACATTCATACTACATGTTTTTAGTGTTAGTCTCTATACTTGTCAATTTATCCACCGCTTTTTTCAATTGTATCACGGTATTGGCGGTATTATCATTGATCTGCTGTAACTCTATATAGATACTGGCGATCATCGTCCTAGTCTCATCCGCCACATCATACAACGAGGCTATCTTTACAGATATCACGTCCATACTGGCCTTTATATACAAGAGGCTCAAGAATTGCTCGGAGCCTTGCAAGAACAACAGTATCTCCTCCCCTGTCATTTGCAGGGCGGTGAAACGGCCATTTAACTCATCGGCGCTATCTTGAGACATTTTCTCGAAACCCCCGGATGTAGCGGTCTGCTCATATTTATCATTTTTATCCTCTTGGAAATACTTGCTTGACGTATCGAAGACCTTCTGGGCCTCAGCGTCCATTTTTTCCTTCAACTTGTTCAACTCCGCTTCTTCCCAAGGCGAAACGATACCATCGGACATATAATCGGCCAGTTTCTTCATGAATTCCTCTACGGAAGGGGATAATTTATCCTTCAAGAATCCAATGATAGCCGTCTTGATCAAATTTTGGACAATCTTAGTCGAAGCCTCTGCCGCATCAGTTCCTGTAGCCCACGCCTCCGAATACGCTTGGGCGAACTCGTCAATAGCGGACATGACATCAGTTCCTGTTATAGCCTCTATCGCTTTTTCTTTATTGTCTTCAAGTTTGAGATTTATATCATCCAATTGTTTCTCCCATTCTTTTATACGCTCTTCATCCGTTTTTTTCTTATCCTTTTCCTCTAGGATTTGTTGCTGAATCATCAACTTCTGTTGTTTAAGGAGCTCGTCTTGTTGGTTGATCAGTTTTGCCGCACTTGTAGAATAAGCCTTTTCTATGGAACGGCCTAGCTTCTCGTACGAGGCATCCAACACATCGATCTGGTCTTGTAATCTCTGTATACGTTTCTCGTTCTTTTTGTCATGGATCTTAGCGATAGAGGACGCTAGAGAGGTCACTACCCCAATAGCAGCACCAGCGGCGGTTCCTATAGGGCCAAATAAAGACGCAGCTTTTTCTCCTATAACACCCAGTTTTTTTCCTATAGAAGCAGCTAGCTCACCAAACTTTTCCCCAGAAATAGCCCCCTCCATTCCTGATGATATAGAATCAAATATAGTCTCAAACCCATCCGCAACTTCTTCAATAGCATTTATATCAATAGACTCGCTTAGTTTTCGAAATGAAGTAGACAAGAATTGAACAGAGGTCATAACTTCATTTACACCCTCATTAATGAGCTGTAATGATTCCGTCAGTTTTTTGGGGTCGTCACCAGCGGCAAAGAATCGCCTCACTCCTTCTGTCACCTTGTCAAAAGCGGGTCGCAACTCATCGACCTTCTCGTTGGTGCTCTCAACGCTTTTCCCTGCCCTATCCATTATTTCAGGCATATCAGACCAAAGATCGAATTGTTCCTGCGTTATGCCTAATCCCTTGCCTTTTGATTCATCCCATTCTCCGGACTTAAGAAACTCCAAGGCCTCTTTTCCCTTGGTGGATATCTCTATCAACTCCTTTAGAGTCTTGTCCTTCATGTCTCCAAAAAGAGCGATTATGGCATTGGCGGTATTGCCACTTTTTATCTCAAGGTCGGAAAGCTGCTTATCCCATTCCTTCCCGAGTATCAATTTCTCCCCCTCGGTCTCGGCAAACGCTATTTTTTGCCCGTATTCGGCGGCGAGTGCCATTTTTTTGTCTTGATAAGTGCCATATTCCTTAAGATAATCATTCATGGCTTTACGTTGAGCCTCGATCTGCTCGTTCTCTACTTCTTGCGTGGACCGCATACGGGTAGCCTGAGCCTGCGTAATGGCTGTTTTTATTTCAACCGTTTGTTCTTGCGTGAGTTTTCCCCCTTGCGCCTCACGCCACTCTTTCTCCCTCTTACGTATAGCCTCTATTTCACGATCGTAATCATATTCTATTTGGGCGATGCGCTTATCGGATCCTTCCTCCATAAGATTTATCCTAGATTGCTGGTTCTTATTCTGGAGATCAAGTAATTGCTGATTAATACGCTCTTGTATTTCTTTTTGTTTTTCAGCCTCTTTCTTTTGTCTTTCTGTTTCTTGTTGAGCTTTTTTAAGTCTATCTTCTTCGTATTTATCGTACTTTTCAATGCCTGAACTAGAAAGAAGATCATCAGCCGCCTGTTCTTTTGCCTTACCAAGTTCAAAATAAGCGTCCGCATTCCGCTTTAAGGCTTGTGCGTCTCTATCTACAGCTTCCGCTTCATGATCAAAACTTTTTGCCCTATCTTCTACTAATTGTTGATGAGATTTTATATTACCAAAACGAGTATCTTGTATAACCCCGGTTGCGTCAATTTCCTGTTTTTTACGAGTTTCACTTGCTTTTTCTCTAATTTTATCTGCCTCTATTTCTTTTTGGATAGCCTTTTTATATTCTTCGGCAGCTAAATCTTGAGCGGCAGTAGCTTGAGCACGCAATTTCAATGAGTTTATGAAATTATCTGTATTATCCACAAACAAATTCTCAGCATCTCTTACAGACTTAATCGAAACCCCCATCGAATCAAACGCATCTTTATTCTTCTCAATAAATTTCTGCTGTTCTTGCAAATTACCTGCAAGTTCTTTCCACTGTCTTTGATATGACTTAAACTGAATAATCAACTTGCTTAATTCTCCGGAATTTTTAGAAAAAGATTGGTTTAGCTCATCTTGTAGCTGCTTTGTATTTTTTATAGCCTCGCCTGCTCCAAATAATTTTTTCGTCCATTCGATAATATCCTTCCCATAGACAGATAAAAGCGTTATCGCCGCAACCAAGGCCGTTTGCCAACTGAAAATAGATGTTATCAACTGCTTCCAGACAGGAGCCACTTTTGCCACGTCATTATTTCCTGCCGCTACAGCCATCTTGAACGCCTTATACTCCGCAGCGGCTTTCTTCAGCTCATCGGCAAGCATCGGCAAGTTATTGGATATAGCCAAAAAGAATGTATTCCAGCCAACAGCAAGGGAAGGCAACTCCCTTGCGACCTGTTGAACCGACACGCTCAATCCGTTCCAACTACTGGCGTAATTGCCGACGTTCCGTTGATATCGTCCGGTAGCTTGCTCCGCCGAACTAATCTCCGTATTCAAGGCCTGTATCTGTTTTTGCAGGTTAGTCCCTACGGTCGTTTTCCTATCCGTAGCGGAAAGGCGGTCATACTCGGCATTAAGCAACGACAATTGCTTTCTCAACGCTACAAGGGAATCCGAGGCGGCTCCCTCGATCTTGATATTGTCCGAATATTCCTTCCTTAGCCTCTTCAGGGCCTCGTTCTCTAAAGCGTGCTGCCGGGTCTTCTCCTTCAGGTCGGTTAATATATTAGATCCCTTCTGGGAATTTTTATCCGCATCCGAGAGAGACAAGTAAGACTTATTGAGTTTTTTGATCTCGTCACTTAGGCCTTTAACCTTTAGTTGTTGCTCGACAAACACATCGGTAGCGTTATTCAATTCTTCTGTTATCTGACGAGCCCCATCAATAATACCATTAGAGACCTTAAGCTGCTCTATTACCCTTTGATAATTCTGCATCTGCTGCTCATAGTCCTTTAGTTTCCGTGTCGCCTCCTCGTATTTCCGGTTTAAATCGTCAAATCCCTTGGTATCTGTAGATACATCGAAATCCTTCAAGGCGGATTTCAACTCCTCCACCTCCTTTCGAAGATTTATAAGTTTCTGTAGATCGGCATCGACCTCGAAGTTTAGTTTAGCCATTAATCACCCTCCTTTTCCTTTCGCTTCAACAAATCACGCCCGGTTCTCTCCACGATCAAATCACCGGAAACGCTATGCAATATATCCTTCTGCATGATCAGAAGGTTTCGATATGGTATTTTATAAACCACGTCCTCATAAGACAATCCCAACGATTCCATGAACGTGGCCACTTGTCCTAGCATGGTCTCATTACCTGTCACTTTGGTGTCGCCGCCATTCTTGCCACGCTCTCGGCTAAGGCGGCACAGACGAAAAAATCCTCCGCGGATATGAATTTAACGACAGTCTCCAACGCCTCCCTTAGCTCATGGAGGGTAGCCCCATCGATCTCCTTGTACATATCAGCGCTTCCTAAAACGAACACAGACAATCCCTTTAATATATTTTCCAGATCGTTCCTCACCTTTTCAAGATCCTCCTTGCCCGATGTTGTCTTATCAATAAGAGATAGGTATTGTATACCTTTGCAAATCGTCGCTATTGTAGGAGGACTTACCTTATACGCCTTCCCCCCTAGGACCACGACCTTGAAATCCTCACCTAGGACAGCGTCAGCCACTAAACTAGCACCCTTGTTCATGTCACGTAAAAAAATTAGAATTAAACAAAAACGGGGACGAACGGAAAATACCGCCGTCCCCGTTCCTATAAGACATATTACATTCAATCCTTCAAGGATTTTCCTTCCACGTCAAACCAATACTCTGAAGCTATTGTCGTGGATGATTTCAGCGGGGTGGCGGACATCGACAAACCAACGGCCCCATCCGTGGAAGCCCCACGACCCACAAGATTCGCCTTAGGGAAAATGATAGCCACGTCATCATTGGTAATAGCGACGATACATTTATATCGTTGCTCGCCGGCGTTGCCACGTTCCCATCCCTTATCCGTATCCAAGGGTTTACCGCCCATAAGCTCGGCCTTGGTAGCGAAGTCATATGCCCCGATCACCCAATTCAAGCTCTGTGATCCTGCCTCAAACGATGACCGATATGTCTGGCCGGTCAACTCATCCTTGTATTCTGTTAACGTACCGTCCTCCTCAGTATATTCATAAGTCCCTTGATGGACGATTTGAACATCCTTGAAAGCCGTAAATAACGTCTCCAAGCTCTCGTATGTGGGTGCAGCAACCAGAGGCTCCCCATAAAGTATCCTTTTTACGCCTATAGCAGAAATTGTTCTTCCCATATTACAATACTATTACATTTAAAACTTTAAATAATACTCTCACATTAACGTAGTGACATTTAAGATCCCTGTTAACCTCAATTCTAGTAGTGTCTACCTCGTAGGTATAAGGAGTGCCATCAAACACCGAGGTGTCCTTGAACACCTCCATGGACATACGTTCCAGCTTATTCATCCTGTCCAAATCAGGCGTTCCTTTCTCGTCCAGATCAGGGACGGCTATATTGACATGAACGAATCCCACCTTCCATGTAATTCCCGGCTCCGAGGAATTCGAGTGTACGGTAACCCTCTCCTCCTCAAGCTTACCTGTAGGCGTATCATCCTCCTTGTACACCCCGGTAACACCAAGTTCCAAGGCTTTCTTATATAAGATTGTCTGTATGTCCGTGCTTACTATCATTGTAACATAGCTATTACTTTAGCCTCGGCAGTATCTATCACGTTTAGCTTATGGATATCATTCACATAGCTAGCGTAATCCATTCCCGCCACGACAATCAATGTCACTCCCTTTGTATGCTTAGAAGCCAGATCCCTAGCGTAACTAAGCCCTTGCCTGCTCCCCTCGCTTCCATCCCCGGACTTTCCTTTAGCCCAGAACTGGACCGTCTTTTGGGATCTGGTCGTGAAAAAAACCTTCTCATAATTTTCCCCACGTCCATCTATCCTCTTAAACCCGCCTTCCTTTACGATCTTACCGTCCATTGATATGACATATCCCAATGAACTCCTCAAGTTCCCGGTAATATCGTTATATTTACCTTCTTGAACGGCGGTCTCATAAGCGGATTGCCCTAGTTGGGCTAGAAAGGCGAACACCTGACGATAGGCCTCCAAGATGAAATCATCCACATCGGACAAATCATAACTTAACTTTATTATTCCAGCCATATTTGCCCGTAATTTAGATAATCCGTTAGCATCGGGTTGATAACAACGCCACTACCGCGAATACTCCCATCTTGATTCAATACTCTCACGATATCCCCGGCATCAATCTTGATCTTATCTGTCACGACACGATATTTGTAATCAAAGGCTACGCCATTTACCGTATATACCCGATCGGCGCTCTTATCATAGCATTTACATCGTCCCAGTCTCTCCCATAACTCACCACCAGTCCCGGGAACAGGATTGCCATTGTCATCGTGATCATATTCCTTGACAACTTTTCGTTCTAATATGTGAGGAGCGTAATACATATCAATAATCCGTATAAGATGAGACCACCCCAAGACCGGAAGACACATCCGGGCTAACACCATTCCGTTCGCACAGGAACAAATAATACCGCCGGAGGCCGTCCTTGTCCCAAGAGACAGAGAAGCCGCTCTCATTGACGCTATCAGGGCGCAATAGCAGCGACGGGATGATCTCTATCATCCCTGTCTCTACCTTGCCTATGGATTCACTAGACATCTCATCGTCCGGGGATAGCCCCGATTTGATGCTGAAATCCAGCATATCCGCCTCGGATAGATCTCCATAAGCCGAGAATTTCTGCCCTATGTAGTCTCTTATCGTCATGCCTCCACCGTCAATGAGTAAATGCCATTAATCTCGGTAAGGACCGGCAAGGATAGCGATTGAGCCTTGGTAAACTCTACGCCATTGGAATTGTCCGTCTCACCCTTGCCCCATTGAGAGATACGAATCCGGCCATAATTAGAGTAAGTCACGCCCGGTTCCTGTCTCAACTCATTATCGGCGTAAGCGTTCTTGATGACGCCTAATTTACCTGCCGGGACAAAGACGATATTCTTGTCGTTCCAAGGCTTGTACTCGGATAGCTTGCCGTTGTCTTGGATACGGGTGATACGTCTCACTGTCTCTATGACAGGAAGGTCATTAGAGCGTAGGAACTCATTCAAACCGGACATCAAAAGAGGAGTGCCGGATTTGTCGGTCCCAAAAATGACCTGTTTCATCTTCCTGCTCTTAAGCAAATAAGACAATCTGGCCGGAGACATCAATATCCTATCAAACGTCACCTTGTCTTGGGCCGCATCCACGACACCTTGGATATCCTCGAAAGGATCGACGTTGTCCTTATTGGTATCCGTCCAGTCAAGAGTAACGCTAGCGATATTCTCGGGCGGCATCTTGTAATCAATAATACCACGTACCCCTCCTTCAGGGTTATTATTGGCATTAAAGGTAAATACCCCCTTGTTAGACAAGGCACCCAAGAAAATAATATCGAGCTTAGATTGCACGGATTTAACAACGGTAGACACGTTGTTCCACATCAGATTAATGAGCTGCTGTGTCTTCTGGTCATCCGTCAACATCCTAGAGTCTAGGATCTGCAAGACCTTACGATACTCCTCGATCGGCATTGAGTAACTCATCTGGTGGGTAAGGACCTTTTGCTTCAAGGTCTCAAGCCCCTCCGTACCCAAGATCGGTTCCTTTCCCTTGGAATCAAGGGTAGCCGCCGCCACGCTCAAGTTATATTGCCCGATCAGCTCCTCAAAATTAAGGCCGATAGTCGGGACATCCCAATCAAGATAACGCTCGTAGATATTCTGGTCAAACAAGCGCTTGCGAAGCTCCGTGGCAGCGTCAATACGAATCTGAACCTCTTTTGTCAGTTCGCCAAAAATAGAACTATAAACATCCATCGTTCACCTCCTTACTGTCTAATATACTTAATAGTGGGATTATTCTTCATGCTGAATCCCGTCAACCATGAGGAAGGGACTGGATAAGCCACATCCTTAAGGATAAGGACCTCGTATCCCGCCGACACCGTCTGGAAAGACATATTTTTCGTATAGACAAACGTTGTCTCAACCACAGCGTCAGGCTCATCCGTTCCCACGGCAAGAATCGCCCCTTCTGTAGCTGATTCTACGGCGGCAGCCAATGTAACCACGTCATAATCAGCGTTACTTGAATCTACGGAACTCACGTTCTGCCCACCAATAGAATCTCCCTTGGCAACAAAGCTATCTTTCTCTATACGTGGCTTAGTGGTCGTTCCTCCGGTTAATACCTTAACAGCCTTACAGATCTTGCACTCCATGCGATCAAAGTCCAGCTTGATAGGAGTGCCTTTTCGCACGATTGTCCCTTCCGCCAACTCAGTGGTTAATTTGAAATCTCCGGGAAGGGGAGAGCATTCCCCGCGCCAAAAGACGGGGAACGATCCTTTAATCTTTGTTTTGTCAAATTCGATACCCATAATCTTTTACTTTAATTAGCGTCCGGCAATGATTTGGCCCAATCCTTAGCGAGCTCCTTGCTCTTTTCCTTGGACGTAGAGACAGAGAACGCCGAACCTTTTTCCTCTAATCCCTTTGCGACCTCATTTTGTCTCACCTTGGACAGATAAGTATCAATCGCGTTATCGTCCATATCGTCCGTTATAGCGAAGCCCTCCTCTATCCGTTCCTTTGAGATCTTAAGGCTCTTGGCCTTGTCAAGGATCAGATTGTGTCTTTCAGCACGTGCTTTCTCCTCCTTAACTTTATCATTCTCGGAGGTCAAGAGCCGGATTTTCTCGTCCTGCTCCTCACGATACTTCTTGAACCAATCCGGCTCCTCGTTTTTATCTGGTTGCTGTTGCTGGCCGCCCCCCTTGCCTCTCAACTCTTCCAATTCCTTCTTGTAATTTGCGCTTTCAGTTCGCATCTTATCCAAGGAACTCTGGTAAGATTTCAACATTGACTCTTGCCCTGCTACCGCAGTTTCAAGATTATCGTCCGTAATCAGGCCAGTGGACCCCAATGATTCTGCCACGGACCTCAAAACATCCTCCGTTAACCCAAGATTTGAATACTTCTGTTTTAACTGCTGGAAAATCTTCTCTTTCATGCTATTACTTTTATTTTTCGCATAAAAGTATTGATACATAAGCTTGTAATAAAATAAAAACGGGTTATATACATGACAATAGACCGATTGTCACAAAAACAATAGGGCATGGCTATAAAATAACCACGCCCATTAAATTTAATGATATCAAGGTATGACTTAATCCATCCTTATTATTGAGAGGAATCATCCGAAGCTTTAAGATTCTTGTCCTTCTCATTACGTTGCGTCTTTTCCCGCTTCTCCTCTAATATCCGTCGAATCTCCTCCTCCGGCTTGTCTGTCAAGGACAGCATATCTACCGCCGTTTGAAGGGACACCAATCCTGACTCATAGAGTTTCGCTATCATATCTATTCTCTTATCCTTATCCTCGGCGAAAGGCTCGGAGAACTCATGTTGCAGGTCGAGCCTGCTTAACTCCTCTCTCATGCCGATATGAGTGACGTTCATCATGATAGCCAATATAAGATTCTTCTCACGGTCTATCAATATATCATATACCTCTTTCAAGTTATCCCTTTTCATGTATCCAAGAGCCAAGGCCCTTTTCAATGCCTCCCCGGATAATGTCCCAAGCCCCTTCATGTTCTCGTAACTGAAATCCGGGGTGAACGTATCGAATAGTATACTTGATGACAAGTCTTTTTTCTCCGCCTCTTTCATCGTGGAATAATCGGGAGGGACTAAATACTCGGCAGCGCTTTTGTCCTTATCGGACATGGTAATAACCTCCCCTACCATATTAGATCCTCCCCCTACTATGTTCTGAATGACATCAGCGGTTAATTTCAATTTTGGATCGGAGAAATAATTATTTGAATCCGCCGCCTTGCTATCAACCGCCTCCTCTCTGTCTATACGCTTTTGAACCCCATACCATGCCTTGTTTTGACGATAGTAGATAACATTTATTTTACCCGAAGGATTAGGCAATGGCGTAACATCCCATCCTATATCCGCTCTCTTGCATCTATAGATGTATTCCGGGGTCTCTATATCAAAATGCTCTACGGACTTATCGCCCTCAAGTAGCGTATATCCATAACCAAAAGCTATCATGTTATCCCATTGATCAAATAAAGGCCGCAATGTATATCCTTTTGACTTGGCTATAACTTTAACCTTTACTTGGGGCATACCATTTTCCCTGTATATATGATAAACCTTAGCGCTCTCCGTCTCCGCACCGGCCAAACGCTTGGCTTCCCGGATTGTCGTGTTGAATCGAGTATAACGGAGAAAATCACCGAATGCATTGAAAGCCTTATCCGTATCATCCGATACAGCTTTCCACAAGATAGGCTGCCCGAGGAGAAAAAACAGCTCCACTTCATTTATATACGCTTGCCTTCCTCTTGGCAATTTCTCCGTAATATACGGTTCTTGATTTTTCCTGTGCTTATTAGGACGTTTATTAACCTCATGTGATTCCGGGTTATACTCCGAGATCGCTTGGGAAACATCCTTGTCCCGGCATTGCATCATTGACATGGCCCGGCTTATATCCCTATCCTTGATAAGGCTGACAAAGTCCCTCTCCACTCCCAACGAGTTCAATATCTTGTTTTGGAAAACCTGAAATATAGCGTCTATGTAATTCATGTTAAAATCCTAACTCCTCCTTAGAGTACTGTCTTGTTGTTAATACTTTTCCTAGAAGCTTGCCTATCGTCCAATAACGTGCCCCGTCGATAAGATGGTTATACCCGTCAATAGGCTCATTGATAAATTTACCGTCCTTGTTTTGGGCGTATACATAGTTCCTAAGTTCTTTTATCAAGTTTAAAGATCTCTTGGTGACACAAATCTTATACTCCATCATCTTGATAATACCTCCCATAACAGATCCCTTGTACTTGTCCGCAGGGTATATGATTATCCCCGCATTTGATATTTCTTGTATAAGCCTTGGATCGGCACTGTCAGCATAAACCACCAAGCCAAGGTCTTTCAATACCTTAATAATCTCCTTGGTTAACATATGGGTGCGGTAACATTTCTCATCAAGATATAACCTATCATCAACCAATCCGCATCTAACTATAGCGGTAGGGTCATAGCTATATCCAAAGTCAAGCCCTAACGCCACATGCTTGGCATAGGAAGGGAACTCGTCCACGATCTCGAAATCAGGGAACACCAACCCTTCGGCCATCGCCCGCTGCCCTAACCCATAAACCGCCCAAAGCACCTTATTCTTATTCTTCAACGACTCTATCTCATTGATGATTGTTTGCTCTAAAAAAGGGTTGTCCTTATAAGTGGATATAAAATGATACGTCCTAGGGTCATTGTTTAGATCGCAAATCCAGTGCTCGTCACTGAACGACGGGTTATAATCAATGACAGAGAAAAGAGTGGTACGCATCACCAGTTGCTGCCACTCAAGATAAGATATCTCATTTCCCTCGTTACAATAAAGTATATCACGTTTCCTTCCTCTTATCTTCTGCTCATCATCCGTGGAAAAGAACTCCACGAATGATCCATTTGGGAACGAGTAAACCATCTCCGACTTGTTCATGCACCTATTATCCCATATACGGAACTTATCGATCATGATTTCCTTGAAATCCCGGAAGACAGATCCCTTCAGCGCCGGCAATGTCTTCCTCACGATAGATAGAGACAGCTTAGGGTTATGAAGGATATACGCTATAAGGAATATCAATATGTTATAAGTTTTACTGCTCCTTGAAGATCCTTGAGCAGATATGATCTTATAACCGCTATCCAAAGCGCCTTGTACCTCCGTATATATCCTAGTCGTCTGTATCACCATTGATAACGTCCTCCCTCTTGTCAATTACCTGAATAGTTATGGATTTATCCTCGCCATCTATATTGACCTCCGATTTGACAGGCGCATCCCATCCCATCATCTTCGAAAGGCGATCCAAAGCGTCTATCTTGGAATACATCTTTACCTCAAAGCCCTTATCCGTACTTTTGACCGATTGGATAGCTAATTGGAAAGACAAAGGCAGTTTAGACAAATCTTTTATCAAGAAGATCACATAGTTCTTCCCCCTCTTGATTTGCAACATATCCACGACATTGGCCCGTGCTATATTCTTAAGGATATCAATAGCCTCGTCTTTGGTTATATCCGATCTTCTTTGTAAATCAGCTTGCATCTCTTTTACCCTTACCGCTATCTTACCGTTGGCAAGAAGCTCGCAAGCCCTTATATTAATAGTCTCAGGTCTCATATTCTCGCAAGAATAAGCACGCCTGTACGCCTCGGAAGCATTGCCTGATTCCAAGTAATAATTACAGAACTTCTCTTGCTTGATTGTCAATTTCATATCTTTGCCTTGAATAAAGATCAAGACCAAAGTTATGTCATCGATATTTATGGTCATAAATAAAGAAAGGGCGATTCGTGACAACAGGTAGAATGTCACGAATTACCCCTAAAAACCGCAAAATTTACTTTGTCTTATCCAACCGAACCAATATTTCAGAGAAAATACGCTCTATATCTTGCCTAAAGTACTTATACAATTGATAAGAAAAAACTATGCCATTGATATTGTTGGAGACAACCGTCTTCTCCTTAATCCCTAGTACGTTTCCTAGTTTTTCCCTTAATCCAGCCTTCATCTTACCGCCAGCCAAGGTCATAGGAGAATAGAGATATAATATTATGAATATGAATTTTTTCCTTTGCGGTACATTCCCTTTAGGGATTGGCTTTCCTCCGAGGGCTATCTCCTTGAACCACTCATATAGGGTATCGATCATACCCAAGTCGGTTAACACAGGTTTAGCGATCTCCGATTCACGCTCAGAGAGTCTATACTTTTGCTCACGAATGGATTTGAGCTCAAAAATATTTGAAAACATATTTTCGTAACTTTAAGTTACGCACCTGTCCCGCAAATATAATGAATAATATACATGACGGCTACACAGTATCCATAAAATATGTTATTGATCATAATTGGGAGTTGAGAAGGAAAAACGTTATATTTGTCACGATGGAGAATTAAGACATCAAAAATCCTATAAAAAAATGCCTTTTACGTGTATTTTTACGTGTAGTAACAAAAATAGCCTTGACAATCAGTAGATTACCAAGGCTATTGTGGAGATGGAGAGATTCGAACTCTCGTCCAAACGAGGAATTAATTTGCTTTCTACATGTTTATCTTCGCCTTCATTGTCGGGGAAGAGCAAGACCGAAGCCACCCACTCATCCCTTATCCTCTAAAGTTTCGCCTGAGACCCGAGGCTTATCTCAAACTATCTCCGATATTGCTGCACCACCTGATCGGAACGCTTCGGAGCCACAGCATCCGGGTGATGTCACGTCCCCGCAACTTTTGCAGGGATTAAGCTTGAATCTACTATACTTCGATTAAGCAGCGAGAGCGTAATTATTTTCGCCAGTTAATTGTTCGTTGTCTGAGATTTAAGTGCAAGCCAACCACGCACTACATGCTTACAAACCACTTCTACCCGCTGTCAAAACCGGTCATCCCCATGGTTTTGTAATATTTCTTTTGGCAAAGATACATATAATTTCGAATTTAGCAAAGACCCATAACTGATTCCTTCCGATTAGGATTATTTTAATGTAAACGAAGCAGTTTTCACCTCTTTACTATTTCCACCGATCATTACCTGAAACTCACCCTGCTCAGCGACATAATCTAAGGTTGAATCGTAGAATTTCAACATATCCACATCAATATCAAAGGTTACTTTCTTGCTTTCTCCCGCTTTTAACGCAACTCGCTTGAATCCTTTCAATTCTTGGACCGGAGGGGTTATGCTGCGTACGATATCACGTAAATAAAGCTGTACGATTTCCTCTCCATCCTGAGCCCCGGTATTGGTAACAATCACGGATGCTTGAATTTTTCCATTTGCATCCATTGAATTCATATTCAAAGATACATCGCCATACGTATAAGTCGTATAACTCAAGCCGTAACCAAATGGATAAAGAGGCTCATTCAACACATCTATATAATTGGAGACATAACGAGTGTACCAAGCATCGGGAGACATAGGGCGTCCTGTCATCTTATGATTATAATAGATCGGACATTGGCCTGTTACACGAGGAAAAGACATGGTTAACTTCCCTGTCGGAGAAACCTTTCCGGTCAAGACATCGGCAATAGCCGCTCCTGCTTCCGTACCACCGAACCATACGTTCAAGATCGCATTCACCTGCTTTTCCTCGGATTGTAATGCCAAAGGTCTTCCGGTAAAAAGTACCATTACGATCGGCTTTCCTGTCTTCTGGATAGCATCCAGTAATTTTTTCTGCGTTTGCGGCATTTCAAGGATGGCTCTACTAGCGCCTTCTCCACTCATATCTATCGATTCACCCAAAGCAGCGATAATCACATCAGCGCCTTCCACCACTTTTAGGGCCTCGGCGATTAATTGTTCATCGCTTCTATCATCCCGGGTTGAACGATTTTGATCCGTAAAGTTCGCTTCATAAACGGGATCATCGACTAGATTGCTGCCTTTTGCAAAAACAACCTCTACTCCATTTCCCAAAGATTCCTGTAAATCCTCTACCAATCCATGATAAGATTTAGTCTGCTCATCATATTTCCACGATCCAGCCATATTCGCCTTGCTATCCGCTAAAGGACCGACTACAGCGACCTTACGACATCCTTTAAGTGGAAGCAGATTATTATCATTTTTAAGTAACACGAAAGACTCCGCCGCAATACGACGGGCCGCAGATACATTATTTACCGACAAGAACTCTTTGGCGGCTCTTTTCGGATTACAATATTTATATGGATCATGGAACAATCCCAATTGGTATTTTGCGATTAGTATTCTCCGGCAAGCAGAGTCAATCTCAGCCTCTGTTATTTTCCCTTCTTCCAATGATTTCTTTAATACGGCATGATAACAGTCCGCTATCATATCCATATCGACACCCGCCTTTAGCGCCTTGACTCCGACTTCCTGACGATTACCTATTCCATGGTTTACCATCTCCGCTATTGCCGTAAAATCAGACACGACAAAGCCGTTAAATCCCCATTGTTTACGCAATACGTCATTAAGAAGCCAAGTATTTCCGGTCGCGGGGATACTTTCAAATTCGTTGAATGAAGTCATGATACTTCCTACTCCTGCTTCTACAGCAGCTTGATAAGGACGCATGTAATAATTCATGGCAGTCACACGGCTCATATCTACCGTATTATAATCCCGACCAGCCTCGGCCGCTCCATAAAGCGCATAATGCTTTACACATGCCATAAGAGTCGTATCAGCCGATAAATCATTGCCTTGATAACCACGCACCCATGCTTGAGCCATTATACCTCCAAGAAACGGATCCTCGCCCGCTCCTTCCTTTACTCGTCCCCACCGGGCATCATGATATATATCGACCATCGGGCTATATGTCCAACAGATACCATCAGCACCAACTTCCTTCGCGGAAATTCGAGCGACCTCTTCTATATTCTCCGGTTTCCAACTACACGAAAGACCTAGAGGAATGGGAAAAACGGTTTTATAACCATTACAAATATCAGCGCCAACAATTATAGGAATCCCCAACCGACTTTCTTTAACCGCGACTTCTTGTAACTGCCGGATCGCATCGACACCGAATATATTAAATATACCACCAACCTCTCCTCGTACAATACGACTGGCTATCTCACTCTTTTTAGGATTTGGCATTACGTTTCCATAACTAGGAAGATTCAATTGGCCAATTTTCTCATCAACGGTCATTCGACTCATCAGACCATTTATAAATTCATCCGCACTTTTCTGTTCAATCTCAGCTCTTGTGATTCTCTCACTTTTTTCTCTCGCTATCGAACAAACAGGCACTATACATGCCATTGAAATAAATAAAACTGAACTTTTAAGGAATTTCATAACTTAGCTTTTTTACTTCAAAAAAAGCCCGAATAACAGAAAACAGCAATAAACTCACTACTTCAAAGATACGATATGCTATAGAACACACTTTTCTACACTACGTTTTTACTACGTTTACCATCAATAATAAACTAGTAATAAATAAATTGCGCAATCGATTTAAGAATCTACTCCGCAAGTCTCCAGAAAAGATATCTGGAGTTCTATTCGATCAGACCGATCTCACGAAACCAATCTTCAGCCCGATCCGGCCATTCATTTACAGACGCTCCCGTATCTCGTAACCCATATCCATGGCCACCTTGACTATATAAATGCATCCATGCCGGAACACCAGCTTCCTTTAAGGCATAATAATAGAAAATACTACTGTTGATATAAGATTTATCATCTTCCGCTTGAATTAACATGGTTGGAGGTGTGGCAGATGAAACCTTTAACTCTGGTGCCAATTGGAAATTCTCTCCATCTAAATAAGCAGGATAAACCAATAAACAATAGTCCGGACGACAACTTACTTTATCCGTAGCATCAATAGCCGGATAAGTACGTTTCAAAAAATTATTGCTAACCATGGCAGCTAAATGGCCACCAGCCGAGAATCCCATCACACCGATTCGCTTTGGATCTATATTCAAGTTCTCAGCGTTCGCTCGAACATAACCAATCGCACGCTGTACATCTTGCAAAGGAGCTTCGTGTTTTTCCAGTCCTTCCCGTCTTGGAACCCGGTATTTAAGTAAGACCGCAGTTATTCCAAGATTATTAAGCCATTCACAGACTTCATCACCTTCCAAATCATAAGCTAAAATATTGTAACCACCACCGGGACAGACAATCATAGCGGCACCCGAGGCCACTTCATCCGGAGCATGATATATAGTAATCGTTGGCTCACTCACATTCGTAATACGCAAAACACTCTCACCACCGGTTTTTCCACCATCCGTATCAGCTTTCTCTATTAATTTAATAGTTTCTCCCGGCGCCCCTTTTGGGAATAATAAAATCGGATTTTCTTGTGCCATAGACGTATTGATTAAACAAACCCCAATCAATAAAGGGAATATCCACTTCTTAACCATACAACACATTATTAAGTTATAGGGAGCGAATATATACATCTTATTTTATTTATCCAATCAGAATCGAATAAATAAAAACAGAAAAAGGAGTCACCCCTTACGGACTGACTCCTCTCCATCGGCTATCGCCTTCTTCAAGACGGCGGCTACCTACTCTTCCACTGTTACGCAGTACCATCGGCGTGACGAGG